>Ga0172378_10005790_pt1 | contig 11541 bp, 11 predicted proteins | sample GrowelOW332metaG_FD_119755 | JGI IMG/M metagenome (GOLD analysis project Ga0172378, IMG submission 119755) | Groundwater microbial communities from an aquifer near a municipal landfill in Southern Ontario, Canada - Pumphouse #3_1 metaG | ecosystem: Environmental > Aquatic > Deep subsurface >... | reverse complement strand
TCGGTAAACTTGCTGTCTGTGGTACAGTCAACGATCTGTCAATGACAGGAGCTATACCACGTTATCTGTCGGTGGGTTTGATTCTGGAAGAAGGGTTCCCGATAGCGGATCTTAAAAAAATTGTTGCGACGATGAAAAGTGCTGCAGAAGAAGCCGGTGTTTATATTGTTACAGGCGATACCAAAGTCGTCAATAAAGGTGCAGCGGACGGGATTTTTATCAATACAGCAGGTATTGGTGATATTATTTCGGGCACAAATATCACACCAAAGCGTGTAGCACCGGGAATGGATGTCATCCTCAGCGGTTATATCGGCGATCATGCGACGGCTATTATGGCGGGACGTCATGAACTTGTTTTGCCGGAAGATGTGAAAACGGACTGTGCACCGCTTTGCGGGCTTACGAAGGCAATGCTGACAGCTGTGCCGGAAATTGCTGTACTTCGTGATCCAACGCGCGGCGGCATTGCGGCGACACTCAATGAGATTGCCGAGCAGTCGAATACGGGGATTTTGCTCGATGAAACAACAATACCGGTACGCCCTGCGGTTGTGGGGGTTTGTGAGATTCTTGGTTTTGATCCGCTCTATCTGGCAAATGAAGGTAAGCTGCTAGCATTTGTCGACCATGATAAAAGCGAAAAACTTCTTAATGTCATGCATGCGCACAAATATGGCAGAGATGCATGCATAATTGGTACAGTCACGCAAGAATCGGTTGGGCAGGTTGGTATGCGTACGACCATTGGCGGAATTCGCGTTGTCGATATGCCAATCGGTGGACAAATTCCGCGTATTTGCTAAAAAATAAAAATCCCCGCTAAGCTTACACTTAAAGGTGTATGCCTGACGGGGATTTTTACTAAAATATTTTTATTTATTTGGCAGCGATTCGTTGATCTGTTCAATCGAAGGCTGGGTACCGTCATTAATACATTCGGCGGTAATCGTTATCTTGCGGGCTTCATCGGATTTTGGAATATCAAACATAATGTCAAGCATAACATCTTCAATGATGCCTTTGAGACTACGGGCGCCGGTTTTGCGCTCAATGGCTTTTTGAGCAACGGCACGCAGTGCTTCGTCACTGAAAGTAAGTGTTACGTTATCCATGCCAAGAAGTTCTTCATACTGTTTAACCGGTGCGTTCTTCGGTTCTGTAAGAATACGCAGAAGAGCATCTTCATCAAGTGTTTCAAGCGTGCAGATGACTGGCAGACGACCAATGATTTCCGGTATGATACCATATTTCATAAGATCTTCCGGACGTACCTGTTTGATAAGTTCATCAAACTTTGGATTATTGTCCATGCTCTTAACCGTGGCACCAAAGCCAATGTTTGCGTCCGCTTTCTGCAGGCGTTTGGCGATAACCTTATCAATACCAACAAAAGCACCGCCAACGATGAAGAGGATATTTGTCGTATTGACCTTAATGGTCGGGGCTTCGGGATGCTTGCGCTGACCGCGTGCTGTGAATTCAACGACGCTGCCTTCGAGCATTTTGAGCAGTGCCTGCTGGACTCCTTCATGTCCAGGGTCTGCAGTGATCGAGTTATTTGCCCCGGACTTGCGAGCGATTTTGTCAAATTCATCAAGGTAAATGATGCCATGTTCAGCTTTTTCAATGTCTTTGTCTGCAGCGTAATAAAGATTTCGTACAGCGACTTCTACATCGGCGCCAACAAAGCCGGCCTCCGTGAGACTTGATGAATCAGTTACAGCAAATGGAATATCGAGAAGCTTCGAAAGATGCTGCAAAAGGGCTGTTTTACCACAGCCGGATGGCCCGAGCATGATGACATTGGATTTTTCGATTTCGGTACTGGCATCCTCTTTAAGATAACCGTACTTCATGCGTTTGTAATGATTATAAATGGCGACAGATAAAACTTTTTTTGCATGATCCTGATTGATAATGTATTCATCAAGATATTTTTTGATGATATGCGGTTTGTTCTTTGCAATTGTATCATCAAGGGTTGCAGCGAAATTCTTTTTTTCTTCGACAACCTTAGTACTTTCGTTTTCTTCAATAAAATGGTAAACTTCACGCACGCAGTTTTTGCAGATTGCAAATCCAGTCTGCGGATCATAGATCGGCAGGTCATATTGATCGTGAATAGTAACCATACGTTTACAGAAACTGCATTGGTGCTTCATGATTTCTTTGCTTTCTTCTTTTGCCATGGAATTTCCTTCTTTCCTGGAGGTCTGAAGACCGTGTACTATTATTATCAATGATTTAGTGAATTTTTTCAAGCAATTTTTATTGCACGCTTGCACGTGTTCTTGCAGTATGCTATAATTATCGGGTAATGAACAGGGTTCTGTCCATTGCTGAAAAAGCTTATAAAGCGACTGGCTTTACCCCGAAAACGGGAGGCTAGGTCTAACCAAACTTTCGCAGAGAGAGTTTGTATCATTCCCGGTTCTTGGGAAAAGTGAGGTGCACAGATATGAAAAAAGGAATTCATCCGGAATATCATGAAGCAACTGTAATTTGTGGTTGCGGTAATAGCTTTAAGACAGGTTCCGTAAAAGAAGAAATGCGTATTGATGTATGTTCGAAATGCCATCCTTTCTTTACTGGTCGTCAGCGTGATGCTGCAGCTGGCGGTAGAATTGAAAAATTCAACAAGCGTTACGGAAAAAAATAATCTTAAAAAGGGCAGAGCAGAGATGCTCTGCTTCATTTTTATCTGAGCAGATACCGGTAATTCCGGAAAAAAGGAGGAATTCCGTTGGAAAATAAATTGATGGTAGGCGGTCAGGCCGTTATTGAGGGTGTCATGATGCGCGGACCGAAGCTTGTAGCGACTGCAGTAAGAGAGCCATCAGGTAAAATCAGTGTAAAAGTAGATTCGGTGAAGTCAATAGGTGATACCTATCCTATATTAAAGAAGCCAATGCTGCGTGGTGTTGTGGCACTTGGGGAGTCGCTTGTTTTGGGGATAAAGTCGCTGTCTTACTCGGCGAAGATGGCAGGAGAAGAGGATGAGCAGCTTTCAGATAAAGAGCTGGTCGGGACGATTCTTTTTGCCCTGGTGATGGCTGTTGTGCTTTTTGTCGTCATTCCGACGAGTGCAGCAAAGTATCTTCATGCAGCGACAACGAGTCCTATTCTGTTGAATCTTATGGAGGGTGCATTGCGTCTGGCAATTTTTTTGGTGTATATCTACGGGATTTCCCGGATGAAGGATATCAAGCGTGTGTTCCAGTACCATGGTGCAGAGCATAAGACGATTCATGCCTATGAAGCGGGGGTACCGCTTACGGTGGAAAATGTGCAAAAGTTTTCGACGCTGCATCCGCGCTGCGGGACGGCATTTTTGCTCATTGTTATGATTGTGAGTATTTTTGTATTTGCGTTTCTGGGGTGGCCGGATCTTTGGCTGCGCATTTTATCGCGTGTCATTTTGCTGCCGGTCGTTGCAGGTGTATCTTATGAAATTATACGTTTTGCCGGACGAACGAAAAATCCTGTTGTGCATATGGCGATCCTGCCAGGGCTCTGGCTTCAGAAGATCACAACAAATCAGCCGGCAGATGAAATGGTTGAGGTAGCAATCCAGTCACTTGAGGCGGTCATTGCCACTGACCCGGTACCGGAGCGAACTGTGGCAGCAGAAACAGTAGCGATAGCTGAAAGCTGAGTTCATAGTAAGCTGCAGGCCTTTAAGCTGGCATCGTGCTATTTGAGTTTCAATTTGAGTTTTGTATGAGGTGAAAAATTCGTGCTGGATAAATTACAGGCGGTTGAAAATAAATATTTAGAGCTGGAATCACTTATTAGTGATCCGGATGTGCTTACAAATATGGAAAAGTGGCAGCATTATAACAAGGAACATGCGGCACTGACTCCCATCGTGGAAAAGTTTCGTGAATATAGAGCGGTATGTAAGGGTATTGATGAAGATAAGGCAATGTTCAACGAACAGCTTGATGATGATTTTCGCAAGATGATAGAGGCTGAGATCAGCGAACTCAAAGTAAAAAAAGAAGCACTTGAGGCAGAGCTGCCAAGGCTGCTTTTGCCAAAAGATCCAAATGATGATAAAAGTGTCATTGTTGAAATCCGCGGTGGTGTCGGTGGTGAGGAAGCGGCGCTTTTTGCGGGTGATCTTTTTCGTATGTATTCACGTTATGCTGAAAAACAGGGCTGGTCGATTGAAGTACTTAATGCAAATTCGACAGAGCTGGGAGGATTCAAGGAAGTATCCTTTTCTGTTGCTGGCTATGGAGCATATAGCCGGCTTAAGTATGAAAGCGGTACACATCGTGTACAGCGTGTTCCGGCGACGGAGTCAGCAGGCCGTATTCACACTTCTGCCGTAACGGTAGCTGTTTTGCCGGAAGTAGAAGAGGTTGAGGTTGATATTAAGGCAAATGACCTTCGCATTGATACGTACTGTGCGAGCGGAGCAGGTGGTCAGTATGTAAACCGTACAGAAACTGCAATCCGTATTACACATTTACCAACGGGTATTGTTGTGCAGTGCCAGGATGAAAAATCCCAGCTCAAAAACAAAGAACAGGCAATGCGTGTCTTGCGTGCCCGCGTGCAGGAACAGGCAACAGCAGCACAGAATAGTGAGGTTGCTGCAGACCGTAAGAGTCAGATTGGATCGGGTGACCGCAGTGAGCGCATCCGTACCTATAACTTTCCACAAGGGCGTGTGACAGATCATCGCGTTGGACTTACCTTGCATAAGCTGGATTTCGTGCTGAACGGAGAACTCGATGAAATATTGAATGCATTGATTACAGCTGATCAGGCAGAAAAAATGAAGCAGGTTAAATGATATGGCACAAAGCGAGCTATGGACAATTGGCAGTATCATAAAATGGACAGAGCAGTACTTTGGATCAAAGGGCGTGGAGTCTCCACGCCTTGATGCCGAGGTACTGCTTTCCTATGTTCTGAAGAAAGAACGGATTTATCTCTATGTGCATTTTGATGAGCCACTGGAGCCAGGGGAGCTGGCAGTGTTCCGTGAAATGGTTAAGCAGCGTGTGCTGCATGTACCTGTTGCTTATATTATTGGATATCGAGAGTTCATGGGGCTGACGTTTAAGGTGTCACCTGCTGTGCTTGTGCCACGGCCTGATACGGAGATTCTTGTGCAAGCTGTACTGGATCGTGTAAAAGACAAGATAGCTGGGGCTGAGATCGCTGATATCGGAACGGGCAGCGGTGCTGTTGTATTGTCACTGCTGAAATATATACCCGATCTTTCAGCCGTAACAGTAGATATTTCTTTAGCTGCACTGGCGATTGCAAAAGAAAATTCCAGGTTGCTTGAGGTAGATGATCGTGTTGCTTTTTACGAGGGAGATGTCTATGCGCCGCTCGCAGGCCAGAAGCTTGATGTCATTGTGTCGAATCCACCGTATATTCCGGATGCAGATATTGCCGGACTGGCACCGGAGGTACGTGATAATGAACCACATATGGCACTGGCTGGTGGCAGGGATGGTCTTGATTTTTATCGCCGGCTCGTACGAGAAGGCGCACCAAAACTAAAAAACGGAGGATTTCTTGCGTTTGAGGTTGGGATTCATCAGGCAAAAGCCGTTGCAGCGTTGGCCGAGAATGAGGTCCTACTTGGAAAAACAGAAATTATTAAGGATTATGCAGGTATTGAGCGAGTGGTCATTATTTGGAAAGCGTGAAAATAGATATGGAAACAAAAATTATTAAAATAGAAAATGTAAAGCATCAAGCTGCAGCAATTGAAGCGGCGGCGGCTGTCATAAAAAGCGGCGGAATTGTAGCTTTTCCCACGGAAACAGTCTATGGACTTGGTGCAAATGGCCTTAGTGCGGAGGCATCAGCAGGAATCTATGAAGCAAAAGGGCGTCCGTCAGATAATCCACTTATTCTTCATATTTCAGATATGAAGATGCTGGAATCAATTGCGGCAGAGGTTACAACAGCGGCAAAGAAACTGCTTGCAGCATTTTGTCCGGGACCTATTACGCTTATATTGAAGCACAAGCCGGTTGTACCGCTCCGAATCACGGGCGGTCTTGATACGGTCGGCATTCGTATGCCGGATAATGATGTGGCACGGGCACTTATCAAGAGTGCAGGCATGCCAATTGCAGCACCAAGTGCTAATATATCGGGACGACCGAGTCCGACAACAGCAAAAGCTGTTTATCGTGATATGAAGGGGCGCATTGCTATGATTCTTGATGGTGGACCGTGCACCTTTGGGATTGAGTCAACAATTGTTGATTGTACGAGTACGGTACCAACCGTGCTTCGACCGGGAGCGATAACGATGGAAATGCTTGCGGAGGTGCTTGGCAGAGTGCAGCTCGATGGGGCACTTTCAGGTGGTGACAGCATACCGAAAGCTCCGGGTATGAAATATACGCACTATGCACCAAGGGTGCCGCTGACACTGCTTGAAGGAGTGCCGGAACATATGGCCGATGGATTTGCTAAAGCGATTGCAAAGTTTGAGGCTGAGGGTCATACAGTTGGACTGATTGCAAGCCGTGAGATCGCGGAAATTTTACAGCATGAGCCTACCTATGTTTATGGTGATCAGGGTGATATTGACGCAATTGCGGCCTGTCTGTATGAAGCACTCAGGAGCTTTGATGATGTACCTGTTGATATGCTGCTGGGTGAGGGAACGACAGATAAAGGGCTGGGGCTTGCGGTCATGAATCGTCTTCATAAAGCAAGTGGTTTTCGCACAATAAAAGTATAAGATTTTATTTTTCAATAGAGAGGTCTTGTGGTAGAATAAAGTGGAACTGTTTTGGTTGAATGTGAAAATTTGAGAATAGATAAGCCTAGGCAATCGTCGTAGGGAGATGTGCATATGAAAAAAATACTTTTTGTCTGTACAGGAAATACATGCCGCAGTCCAATGGCAGAGGTTTTGCTGGAAGATAAGATTGAGAAAGCGGCAAAGATAACCGAGTTCTTGGCAGAGTCCGCCGGACTGGCGGTTGTGCCGGGGGCTCCGGCATCAGAAAATTCGTGCCTTGCCATAGAGAAATGCGGATTGTCACTGGCAAACCATAGAGCCAGACCGCTTACACAACAGTTGGTAGAGGAGTCTGTACTTGTTCTTACAATGACAGATCACCATCGGGATGTCATTCAGCAGGAAGTACCAGCTTTTGCCGATCGTGTGTTTACGATTGCCGAGTATTCCGGTTGCGATGGGGAGATTACAGACCCTTATGGTGAAACTCTGAAGCGTTATGAAGCATGCATTTGTGATTTACAAAATAGGATAGATTTGATATGGAAAAAAATAAACAAATGAAAGGTTGAGGGAAAATTGAAGATTACGATTGGCAGTGATCATGGAGCAGTGGAACTGAAGGAAGAAGTAAAGAGTGTATTGTCAGAGTTTAAGGATATTGAAGTTAATGATATAGGGACATTTGGTACAACATCGGTTGATTATCCGGATATTGCGGAGACGGTATGCCAGACCATCGTCGATGGCAGTGCTGACCGTGGCATTGTTCTTTGTGGCACAGGTATTGGTATTTCGATTGCAGCAAACAAGATAAAGGGTATCCGTGCAGCACTTTGCAATGATGTCTATTCGGCACGTATGTCACGTGAACATAACAATGCCAATGTACTCGCTATGGGTGGTCGTGTTATGGGCTTTGGCCCGGCAGGTGAAATCGTGCGTGTATGGGTCACGACAGAGTTTGCTGGTGGGCGTCATGAACGCCGTGTGGGCAAGATTATGGCGCTCGAAGAAAAATGAGTACGTTTGGTTGGGTTATGCTCGGAAGATTTTCCGGAATAACTGGACAAATTAAAGCAAACAGAAAAAAGCAGGAGGTTGTTTTATGAGTTTATTGGATACTTTATCAAAGGTTGATCCGGAGATTGCGGCACAGCTTGATAATGAGCTGAGTCGTCAACGCAATAAGCTGGAGCTTATTGCGTCAGAAAATATTGTTAGTAAGGCAGTTATGGAAGCTCAGGGGAGTGTGCTTACGAACAAATATGCCGAAGGCTATCCAGGTAAGCGCTACTATGGTGGCTGCGAATATGTTGATGTTGTCGAACAGCTTGCAATTGACCGCGCGAAGGAGCTTTTTGGCGCAGAATATGCAAATGTTCAGCCTCATTCTGGTGCACAGGCTAATATGGCAGTGTTTTTTGCTCTTTTGACGCCGGGAGATACTGTCATGGGTATGAATCTTACCGATGGAGGTCATCTTACACATGGCAGCCCCGTAAATATGTCTGGCAAATATTTTCATATTGTACCATATGGTGTAGATAAAGAAACTGAACGCATTGACTATGATGCATTGCAGAAAATAGCTGAAGAATGCAAGCCAAAGCTTATTGTAGCAGGTGCATCTGCTTATGCGCGTATTATTGACTTTCCCCGTCTTGCAGAAATCGCAAAATCTGTTGGAGCCTATCTCATGGTCGATATTGCGCATATTGCTGGTCTTGTTGCAACAGGGCTTCATCCAAGTCCGATGATGTATGCTGATGTTGTTACGACGACCACCCATAAGACATTACGTGGTCCACGCGGCGGCATGATTCTTTGCAAGAGTGCTGAGTTTGGCAAGCAGTTCAATAAGGCGATTTTTCCTGGTATTCAGGGCGGGCCGCTTATGCATGTCATTGCTGGTAAGGCCGTAGCATTTAAGGAAGCACTGAGCGATGAATTTAAAGAATATCAGAAGCAAGTCATAAAAAATGCGGCAATGCTTGCAAATACGCTTACAGCAAAGGGCTTTCGTATTGTTTCGGGGGGCACGGATAACCATCTTATGCTCGTTGATCTCAGAACAAAAAATATTACAGGCAAGGAAGCAGAAAAGCTTCTTGATGATGTAGGAATCACAGCAAATAAGAATACAATTCCTTATGAACCGTTGAGTCCGTTTGTGACAAGTGGTATTCGCCTTGGCTCACCGGCACTCACGACACGTGGCTTCAAGGAAGATGACATGAGGAAAGTAGCAGAAATCATTGCACTCGTTCTCGATCATCCGAATGATGAAGACTCCCGGAAGAAGGCAACAAAGATGATTGCTGGTCTTTGCGCAAAATATCCAATTTATTAAAAGGTGGCTAATTGAATGAAAGAATTGAAAGTAAACGTGATCAATCATCCGTTGATTCAGCATAAACTTACGCTTATGCGCAAGGAAGAAACCGGTACAAAGGATTTCCGCGAACTTCTTGAGGAAATTGCTATGCTTATGGCATACGAGATTACACGCGATTTTCCTCTCAAGGAAGTAGAAATTAAGACACCTGTCGCAAGGTGCAAGTCGAAGGTGCTCGCTGGCAAAAAGGTTGGCGTTGTGCCGATTTTGCGAGCGGGGCTTGGTATGCTTAATGGTGTTGTCAATATGATACCGGCAGCTCGTGTGGGTCATGTCGGCATGTATCGTGATCCGGAAACATTGAAGCCGGTAGAATATTATTGTAAACTTCCGAGTGATGTAAGTGAACGTACACTCATTGTTGTTGATCCTATGCTTGCAACAGGAGGCTCTGCAGCAGCAGCGCTGAAGCTTCTCAAGGAAAAAGGCGCTAAATCTCTTATTCTTATGTGCCTGGTAGCGGCACCGGAGGGAATTCGGGTCATCAACGAGGAACATCCGGATGTTCCTCTCTATGTAGCAAGTATTGACGAAAAACTTAACGATAAAGGCTATATTGTACCCGGTCTTGGCGATGCTGGTGATCGTATTTTTGGGACATTGTAAGAAACGGAAATAAGAAAAGCCTCCTTATTAGAAGGAGGCTTTTCTTGAAGGAGGACAAATCATGGTACAAGAACGGCCGGAATGGACCGATTATTTTCTTGATATTGCTAAGGCTGTGGGCCGCCGTTCAACCTGTCTGCGCCGCCAGTATGGGGCAATCATCGTGAAGGATAAGATTATTATCAGCACAGGTTATAATGGTGCACCGCGCGGTGAAGCGAACTGTATCGATACAGGTGTTTGCGAAAGAGAACGTTTGCATGTACCAAAAGGACAGAACTATGAACTTTGTGTTGCCGTTCATGCAGAACAGAATGCAATGCTCAATGCTGACCCGGGTAAAATGCAGGGTGCGACGATCTATGTTGTTGGCTACAATTCGGATGGTACGCTTGCTTCCGGTAAACCATGTCTGCTTTGCCGCCGCATGCTGCGGAATGCAATGCTGGAAAAGGTTGTCTATCTTGAGACGGATGGTACTCTTGTTGAGTGCGAGCCAAAAAATATAATAGGATAAAATAAGCTTGTATACATATAAACTGAGTGGCACTATGCTTTTAATTTTGACTGTAATACAGAAACAGGACCTTTGCACAAAATGCGATAGAATCGCTGCGCAAAGGTCCTGTTTATATTTAAGCGATTAGATTTTGAATTTCCTGATTTCACTTTGTAGATTTTGGGCAAGCTCAGCTAAAGAGCGGCTGGCTGAAGAAATTTCCTCGAGTGAAGCGGACTGCTCTTCCGTTGCGGCAGAAACGTTCTGAGCTTCTTCAGAGGCAGTTTGGCTCATTGTATTGATGGTTTTCGTTGAGATAATGATTTTTTCGTTGCCGGATGTAATTTGGTTAACAGCCTGTTGTGAGTCTTTGATTTGTGTATCAATTTCAGCAACCATAGCAGAGATTTTGTTAAAAAGTGTGCCAGTCGTATTGACAAGCTCAGCACCGCGATGAACAGAAGCAGTGCCAGCCTGCATTGAGATGACAGCATTTTCTGTATCACTTTGGATCTTACCGATGAGCTCGCTGATATGTGTTGCAGCTGTTTGTGATTGTTCGGCAAGCTTACGGACTTCTTCGGCAACGACGGCAAACCCTCGGCCATTTTCACCAGCGCGAGCAGCTTCAATTGCAGCATTGAGGGCAAGGAGATTTGTTTGTCCGGCAATGCCGGAGATCGTATTGACAATCTCACCAATTTCCTTAGAGCTTTCACCCAGGGTTTCAATTACACCTGCAGAAGTAGTAACTGTAGCCTCAATGTCCTGCATTTGCTTGATCGTCATATTAATTGCTTCAGTGCCGTGCAGGGTCTGTTGATTCGTTTGTTCTGCATGGGAAACGATGCTTTGCGTATTCGTATGCAGAAGTGCAACATCTGAGGAAATCACATTCATTTCAGTCGACACATGATGGATTTCCTGTGCTTGCTTATCTGCACCTTCGGCGACGTTTGTGATTGAAACAGCAACCTGTGTCGATACCTCGGCAGACTGTTCCGCACTGGCGGTAAGTTCTTCACTTGCGGCAGCAAGCTGCTCAGAAGAGGAGTGTACCTGAGTGATAAGCTTGTGCAGGCTTGTGCGCATGTTGAGAAGCGCTTTTGCCAGTGCGCCGATTTCATCGTTACTGTCAGCCATTCCTGTAGCTGTGTCGGTGAAATCACCATTAGATAAGCGAGTCGCAAACTGCATCATGGACTTCATAGAACCGGTGATTTTCATAATGAGCCAAAGAATGATACCAGCAAGCAAAAAGATGATAACGGCGGTACTGATGCCAGAGACAATTGCCATCTTTTG
>Ga0172378_10005789_pt1 | contig 11543 bp, 9 predicted proteins | sample GrowelOW332metaG_FD_119755 | JGI IMG/M metagenome (GOLD analysis project Ga0172378, IMG submission 119755) | Groundwater microbial communities from an aquifer near a municipal landfill in Southern Ontario, Canada - Pumphouse #3_1 metaG | ecosystem: Environmental > Aquatic > Deep subsurface >... | reverse complement strand
TAGGCGTCGATATCATCGACCTTTTCCCATACGTGTTTTTTTTCTGGTGTGCGAGGTTTTTCTTGGATAGGAATGTCTTTGACCTCTTGGTGTTCAGATACACCGTTTCCCTCTGTTTGTGCCGTTTCTACTCCATGAGTTGTCTCTGGGTCTGTTTTTGGAGCAGAGCCTTTTTCTATTACATGGGTTTCCCGCGCTTCTGATTCTTTCACTTCGGCTCTTAGTTTTTCGAGAATCTCATTATGAACGTTTGTGTTTTCCTGTGTCACGGAAGGCAATAGAGCCTCCTCCATGTGCGGGCCGTTCTCATGAGGTGGGGTCTCATCAGCAGGGGTACTCTTCTTTTCTTGTTTCTTTTTTATATTTTCCAGAAAAGAGACAAAATCAACATCTTTTCCACTTGTTGCGGGAATTACCTCAGCCGTTGCACTCGTATCAGTTACGATTTTCGGGCGCAGGAAAATAACGACTGTTGATTTTTCATTTTCCTTTTTCTCCGATTTAAAAAGTTCTCCTAATACAGGGATGGACGAAAAAACAGGGACACGAGCGAAGGTCCGTATTTCTTTGTCGTTCATCAGTCCGCCGATAACCATAGTTTCTCCTGGTTGCATCAAAACTTCGGTTTCAGCTTTGCGTTCACTGATAACAGGAGCAACCACATCTCCGAGCTTCTTTTCGCCCGTAATGGAACTCGCTCGTGGAGCCGCTTTGAGATGGATAGTCCCGTCGTTTAAAACAACGGGAAGAATTTGTAGGTTAATGCCAACGTTTTTCCATTCCGTATTCACTTCTCCGTCACTGTTTTTCGATAAAATTGGGACTTGTGTTTCAGAGGCGAACTGAGCCTGTCGGCCACTCATGACACGAATTCTCGGGTCCGCCAAGACCCTGCTTTTCCCATCTCCCGCAATCGCCGATAGCGCCACTTCGGCTTGCCATGGGGTCATACGATAAAATGTTCCAAACCGAAACAAGTCAAGATTGCCCGTATCACTTTTTTCTTCTTCAAAAGTAAAAGGTGTTTTCGCAGGGTCCCAATCAAAACCTGTCTCCGAATTTAAAGAATCAATGAGTTCCACAAAAAGGACCTCAATTTCAACCATGGGTTTGGGAATATCAATAATGGCAATTATATTCTTTACTGTTGCCATTAATTTTTCATTGGCAGTGCTTACAACAAGATTGTTGTAATTTCGCCCTTCCTCAGAAGAGACACTGGATATTTTGACCATTGTGTTACTGTCTTCCCCAATAGTTTTTTTAATTGCTTCTTCAACATCCTCTACGGAAACATATTTCACCCCAATAACCTCGACGACAGAAGATGTGAGCCTTTTTTCTCTCCTGGCATCCTCACGCTCCGTATCAGACACAAGCGCCATGTCCTCCTCCTGACTTCTCGCGACATATAAATCTGGTCCCGTCTTACTCAAAACAATATTGGATGCTTGGGAAATCATGTCGAGAGCACTCGTAAACGTAACATTATTTAATTCTATAGAAATCCTCTTTGACATGGCCCCTTCCGAAATTGAAAAATTAACACCATACACCCGTCCGAGACTTTGGAGAATATACCCCACAGACGCATCGGTAAAACTCATTCGTTCAATTTTATTGTTTTCCATGGCATGTACGGGACTCGTCAACAAAAAAAGAACACACCACAACGCAAATACTGCTTTCGTATATATACACTTTCTTTTTTTTCTCTTTTTTTGATTTTCCACCCAAAAAACCCTCCTGTCGCAACAATAAAAACGTTAGTCATAGATAATATTTCTATTTTTTAGAATGCCTGACAGACCATGCCCTTAACAACATCCATTGGTAACATTCCCCCCACGGATAATCCGGAGGCTTTACATCGAAGGACGAGTAAAAGTAACAATCAGATGTCGGAGTTATTAGGATTTTGCCCCTCCTGTTCTTGGGGAAGAATATGGTGCCCATTAGGGTCTATTAAGTCCGCCATAGTTGAGGAAACATCAAACGTATATTCTTTTTGCGCACGGACATCAGTTAATGAACATAATGTCAACGAAATTTTGTTGCTACCTATATGGGCAGACTTAACCATATATCCCGGAAGTATGGAATCTGTTTCCCATATATCGTTATTCTGTGTCCACATCCAAATGTCAATGTGCCCGTCAATCGTAAACACAGATGATATTTTTTTATTGCTCTTGAGACATGTCATTCCCATGAGTTGAATGTCTGGAAATGCAACATCAAGGTTCAGACCTGATTCGTCTTTATCTGCCCCCGGATTTTGATTTTGGGATATACGTTGTAAAACAAACATTTCGAGTTTATTCTTTCCAAAAAGAATATTAAAATTCTCTTGCCAACTTTCTGAGGGGAAACGTACATCATACTTTGTGATTGTTTCAGCCAAAGCCTTTTTATCTCCCATTTTTGAAACAATATTAATTACATTTGAATACCCGCCAGAATCAAAACGGTCATGCAACGTATTAAAACTTGTTTCCAATTCTGTAAAGTTCCTTTGACTTGGGATTGTTGTTGTCCTTGAGTGCATATATCCAACACCACCCGCAATACACACACAGACAACAAATACAAATAAACTAATATATGTTATTTTTGATATGTACTGTCTCATTTTTCTACCTCACCACGACTAAAACATCCATGTTTACAGCCACCATATCTAACGATGTATCTTCAAGTATCTTTTGTCCATGAGACATCAACGCTTCTATATATTCTTTCTCTCCACTCTGATGAGCATTCATTAATTTTTCAACATAATCAACCGCTGAAACTTGAGGGGAAATGTGTATCTTTTCTATACCCCATATCTTAGGGCGAGAAGAAATTGCAATAAAAAAAGTATGGATTTTATCCGCTTGCAGGAGCCCTGAAACTGTCACCTCTATGATATTCCCCTTCCCTGGGAAAGCAGATTCCGTGGTATCTCGTTTCTCTTTTAATGAAATATCAAGAACGCTCATTCCCATGGTTTCCAATTCCCGTAACAACACTTCCCTCAACCCCTGCATATCCGAATAGCAAACATTCGACAGTATTTCCCCTGTTTTACGGATATGCGTTATATATGGCTTAAAATCATCTACTTTTTTTTGTAACAGAGAGATATTATTTTTAACATTTTTAATTTGTTGAACTTTCTCATAGTTTTGCGTCGCTTGAAAAACAAAAAAAGCGCCCGCACACACGATAATGACAAGAACACATATAAAAAAATATATTTTTGTCTTTATTCCCTTAACAATTTCTTCCACTCAACATCGCCCCTTTATTGCCCCTTTATTGTTTCTTATTGCCATAAAAGAATCGTTATCGTGATATTATTGCCCTCTGTTACTACAGACCTTGAAGAGGCATAAGATTCATTTCGCGCATTTGTAACTCGCGTATATGCGTAAATATGTTGTTTTTCCATTAAAGAAGAAACGGATTTATTAAAATTTAAAGTCCAGTTACTATCTAAAATATTCTTGCCTGGAGTAGAAAAAACACCCGTAATACTCCACACTCCACACACATGTATATTTTTTATATCCTGTCCTGTCTCCAGGGCAAACGTATCGCTATTTATAATTTTTCTGGCACTACCTAAAGGAGATATTTCAAAGGTGATATCCCGCACAAGAAAGCCATGAGAAAGCAACAGGTGCGCAATACCATAAAATTGGGTGTACAGTGGCGGCGTGTTCGGAATAGCCACATACGCTTTGTACGAGGCAAAGTTGTCCATAATCGCTTCATAATCCCGCAGAGTGCTGTTCATATCAGCCATAGATGCCGTTATACGTTTTTGATGTGAAGAATTCCAAAACGTAGTACCGACAAACATGGAAATAGTAATGCAACAAAAAATTACAAAAAGAAAAACTCTTTTTATAATTTCAACAGAGACTTTATGAATCGTAATATCTTTTACGATTGAACCTGTCCAATCAAATGGAACCATATTCATTTCATTTACAATATGAGAAGATGCTAATGGCATAGTCGATACTTCTTTTATAAGAGTCCCTTTTCCATCATCTTTCCCATTTTTTTCATTATGTGTGTGTTCAAGGGAAAAATCTAAATCTTGTCTTTTATTTTTCCCGTGCACATGCAAAAGGTTACGTATTTTTTTAAGCATCTGGTCGTATACCCCCTTTTGCTCCGACAATTGCGGCATCAAGAGACTCTATAATCTCAACATTTTTTAAGGAAGAAACTCCCGAAGTAAGAGACTGGATAATAGACACCCGCATATTATGTATTGAGTCTTTTTCTTCATCGCGTTGTATATCTTCTGAATCTATCAAAACACCCCGAAGTGGCGGTGAGTGATGGTATATTCGGACCATTTCATTCACTAGAAAAGTTGAGTCTCTGCGAATATCATCAAAAAGGCTACTTACACTTGAATTTTTAACAAGAGTGGAGTTGATAGGAACAACCATGTCGCCCAATCGAATAATATTCCAGATAAAACATGTATCTCCACGTTTCTCAATACACAACATCGTTTCATGTTCGTTGAGCGTTTCTAAAGTGTGAGATTCAACAAAAAGAGTCAGGGGGAAAATTCTGTCAATGACAGAAAAAACAGTTCCTCCTTGTGCAAAAAACAACTGAAGCATGTCGTTAAAATTGTTTTTGACGCTATTATCAAACGCAGAAACTATACTAATAATGTCTTCTTCGTTTTTATAACAACGCATGGTCGCATAGTCGCACTGTTCTATATCGTATGGAATCGCGCTCTGAATAATATTTTCTTCCTGTAGAGACTCTTCCAGACTTGTATCTACAAATGAAACCATTGAAGTAGAACACCTGTCGGACGGGACAAGAATGGAAAGCGATTCATAATCACTGATAAAACGTGCGACATTGTTTGCCGCAACCTTGACATACTTTTGTTCCGGGACACTATAAAAGTGATAGAAAAAATCACTTTTTTCCCTGATAAAAGCGGCGTCCCATATGATATTTGGAATATTTGAACTCACTATCTTTAAGAATTCCGAGTTGATATATTCCTCAACATGTTCAAGAAGAGAAGATGTAAAAGCATTTATTTTTTTGTCTGTTTTTTCTGTTTTTTCTGTTTTTTTTATTTTCTTAAAACGTTCCTTTGTAAAAAAAGACGATAACGACATATTTTCATCCTCGTTTATATTTTTTTTATTTAGCGTTGAGCGTCATACGCTAAATGTACACACAATAAAAACGTTATTTACATCTGGATGTTGTAAACAAATTGTGCCATCGGTTTTCCAGAGTAAGAGTCTTTCGCGATTCCTGAATACCCACCAAAAGTTGTAGATTCTATTTCCTTTGTTGAATCTGGTTTTACATACACTATGATAACTTTTTTTGTCGCGCTAAAATCTTTTTTAATATAATAATCGCCCCCCCATGGGTCCTTCCACGTATCAACCTCAACGTTAAACGACCCGGAAAAAACTTTATATGGCGTCCCGGTTTTGTCCCCGAAAGCGGTAGCCAAAGAATTGTCACCCGCTTTAATGTCATCATAGCTTCCTACCCTATCGTAATACGTGACAAGAGCCTCCCTGATATTCCCTATATCCGAGTTGGCTCGCGCGAATTTCGCCTTGTCAGATACATGCCCAACGATGACAAAACCACTTCCTCCAAGAATAATCATAACCATCATTACCCCCATGATTTCCACCAGGGAAAACCCCTTTTTGCGTTTAGGTGCTGGGCTGAAATCACAAACCGGTTCCATTGTTGCCTTTTTTAAAACGGTAATGGCCATAACCATCACTATTGGTACAAAAATAAGATTCACATTCATAATATGCACTCCTCCAAAAAATATGGTTTTTGTATGACACATGAGAGGTATATCTGTGCATATACACCCCAAACAAGAACTTTTTGATACACGTTTTAGTGTTTTTTTGACATATTGGAAATTAGAAAGTTGAATACAGGGACATAAGTGTCATTCCCATAGAAAGGACAAGCCCTCCCCCAATAACAACAACCATGGCAATCGCGAGTTGCTCCACAAAAGTTCCTATAGTTTTTATGTCAGACGGTAGGCCGTATAAATATTGAGAAGCAACCGTGTACATTGCTTCGCCCATGCGCCCCGATTTTTCAGACGCGCCAATGACCTGGACAATCACATCAGGAACATGCAACTTATCCATTTCAGCGGATAGTGGTTGTCCTGCCGCCACGTTTTTTTGCAATACCGCATATGGAGATACATTTTCATTTCGAGAACGGGAAAAAGGGAAATGCCAGTAACTTTTTTTAACCACTCGTAACTCTTTAGGAAGCGATAACCCTGATAAAATATCAAGCATTGGATTGAGAAGCATTCCTGACTTTAAGCAAATAGCGCCAAGCATCAGCCATTGCGCCCAATTTAACTTATTATTCACATTCTTAATTTTGGGGAAAAGGTGAAGAGTTTTAAAAATTTGCTGTTTCCCCTTTCCAAAAAGCAAGTAAAAAACCAACCCCAAAACACATACGCTAACAATGGGAAGCCCTATATAATCAGCGATGGAATGAACCTTAAACAAAACTTGAGAAATTATTGGCAGCGTCGACATATCGACGTTCATTTGCTTCAAAAGAGTCGCGAATTTTGGAACAACAAGAAAAATTATAATAACTGCCATAACCAAAATAAAAGAAAGCAAAAGAACCGGATATGACAATGCCGATGTAAATTTCCTTTTCATTTGCAAAACATTTTCGACATACCCCGCATACAAATCCAATGCTTCACCTAGAAGTCCTCGCGATTCCCCTACCGCGACAACTTGGCAGAAATCCTGTGGAAAATAATGAGTATCTTTAAAAGCTTTGCTTATCGGAATCCCCCGCTGTAATTGCCCTATGGAAAGACGCAACGCTTCGCCTAATTCTCCTTTTGTAGATTTTACGAGCATTGAGATTGCCACATCAGGGGTGTATCCATCTCGGATTAAAAAACCGAACATTCTTACAAACAAGGCAAAACTTTCCAGTTCATCCTCGTATGTTTTCTTTTTCTTTTTTAGAAACAGAAACCTGCTCCTGGGTTGGTTTGATGGTATATGTTCATTTTTTGAAGTGCGATGTTTATGTATATCTGCGCTGATTTTTTTTCTCACCCAAAAACCCTCCTATACACTTTATGGTTGTATTTTCTGTGGTGACATCCTTCCCCACCTACGGACTACGTTCTTAGAGGTGAAACGTTCCATCCTCACGGACAGTAGGCGACAAACAAACGCCATTCCAAGAAGAACGCGAAACCATCAAAATTCATCCCCCACCTTAGAGGATGGGGAACTTATTTTGACAGTCCTTTGTTAAGGCAATACATTGTGTCGTAATTCATATGTTTTTTTTACGATGTCCCCTATACGTGCCCCTGATGGATACAAAGAAACGTAAAGACGCCCTGCCTCCCACGTTATTCCATGAAATTCATCTTGAAGCGATAACAGCGCTTTCTTGAAAAAGTACGTATCTGTAAGGGGCGACGCATTTTTAAATGGGGAAACAGGCCCATCTAGAGCAACAGTAACTATCCATGCCGGAACGGCATCGCTCTTTTTGCGTACCTCATAGGGGACCTGTCCCGCTGGAACAGTCATGATGCCGTAAGACGATGGGACAACCCACGTCCACCCTATTGGAGCTAAACGTGGCCAATCAGGCATGAAAATGGCGAAGGCTTCTTCCGTAAAAAACTGTGGTAAAATTTCTTTTATTTTTTCTACATCCATGTTTTCTACGTACAAAGAGGATAATGAAATATTCGGGGAAATCTTTCGAGTGGGTATAATGCCTTCAAGGGCCCTGTAAAACATCCGTGCTCTGTCAATATCCTGCCGGACACAACGCACCCATGTCACAACAGTGGCCGCTGTATAATCCACTGCCACTGAAGCGCATGCTTCTTGAGTATCCACGCATAAAAACACAAGGGCAACAATACATATCATTATGTATGTACGCATGGTTTTTTTATAATGACATTCCAAGTTCTTCACCACTAAATTCAAGATTTGTTTCTACATTTTGTATTTTGCTCTCTTTTTCCAATGGCGGGTTATCTTTTGAAGAAAGCAACCCAAAAACACCATCACTGGCATCTTTTTTTACAGAAATAGTTCTTTTTTTCTTTTGTTCTATAGGGGCATTGCTCAAAAAATAGTAAATATGCTTTTCTCCTGTTGTGCCTAACCGACAGATACGCTTGGTCCGTTGGTCCAATTCAATATTTGTCCACGGCAAATCAAAATGAATCATGGATGACATAAAATGTAAATCATCTATGCCAAAAGCCATGGCGTCAGTACAAACCAGTATGCCATGTCCAGCATCCTGCAATGCTTGCGCCACTGATTGCACCCGTGAAACACCGCTCCCCCCTGATAAAAGAAATATGTTTTGGTCGGGGAAATTCGTCTGTAAAAAATCATGAAGTCTTTCCGCTGTCTGCTGGAAAAAAGTGAAAATAAGAAGATGTCCACTCTCCGCATATGTAGAAGCAATATCCAATACTTTTTGTTCTTTTGCGGATTGTGGGGTTTTTGGCGGAATACCCTTGAAATGGGAAACAATTTCAGGTACAACAGCCTGCAAATAGGGGGCTTCTGATGTTGACGATACAAGCTGTAATGGTGAATTGAGCGCCATTTGCTCAAATAAAAGCAGCGTGCCCGTTTTATTTTTGCGGCGCGCGCCCTCTCCAAATTCCGCCACCGCTTTTTCTATGTCCACATTTTTTAAAGAGGTGTTGTAATATTTTGCGTATTCTTTTTCAAGCCTTGCACATATATGATTTTCAAACGTATCATCGACGTCAATTTTAACCCACTCTTCCTTTTGATTTGGCAATACCAAATGTTTTGATTGCATAGAAGACACAGAAATATTTTTATCATCATAGTGGTGATAAAAAGGCGCCACTCGCTCAGCAAACAGTTTTGCATTAACGTATCTCACGTCTTCTCGCGAAATATATTTTTTCTGCGATGGAATATATAAAACTTTTTCTGTTCGCCGAACGTGATTTTTCTCAAACTCCCTTTGCGGATAATACAAGGGGTCCCCCAACAAAATACTGCTTTCCATATCCTGAATACTTTCTACAATTGGTGTTCCTGATAAAAAAAGAGTGAAGACTGATGATAAGGCAAAAAGAAGAGCGCATTTACTTATCTGAATATCAAGATTCCTGTAATTGCTGGACTCATCCACAAAAAACATCCGGTCCCTGTTTTGACCCAGAACGGAAAGAATTCGTTTTTTATCATGCAACAAAAAATCGGGGGTAGAAATAATCAGGTCCGCATCCTCAATATCCGTGTCTATATCAGGAGACGCATATTTTTTAGGAATAGACTTGTGATAGATAACAGGCTTGAGCCCGCAGGCCTTGGCCGTGTCATACCAGTTACATAAGTTTCGCTTAAGAACAAAGGCAACCCCACCACGTCCGCCATTATCACAAAACGCTCGTAACAACGCTATGGACATCAAGGTTTTCCCAAGCCCCATCCCATGAGCGATTAAAAAAGCTTTGCGTCCATCACTCCCAGCCATCCGAACACGTTCAAACGCTTCAGCCTGATGAGCACATAACGTTTTGGAAAGTCCTTCGGGAATTGAACCGTTCAGAATAAAACGCTTTCGAGTAGTCCCAAAGATGCGCAATGCCATATCAAGTTCATCGACAGTCAGATAACGGGGAACGCGTATAACCCAATTTTTTTCCTTGCCATCCCAATATCCCCTAAAATGAGTTTTCCACATCTCTCTGGCATACTCGTCATGAAACCCTGATACGACCTTGAATTGGCGAGTACCGGAAATACGCTGATGGAAAATTCGGGGTAATCCGGAAAGAAAAGAATAAATACGTCTCCACGCATCATGTTCGTGCCCAGATAAAAAAAAGTCGGTTTCAAGAAAAAAATCTCTCGATGGAATAGTCGTGTGCAGGGAATACGCTCCCTCACCATCTTTCCCCGCTTTCCAGAACGGGCTCTTATCAGCAAGGTGTAACGAGGTCTCAACACAATACACAGTACTGTCAGAAAAAGTCTTGTTTTGCTTGCTGTATATCCGAAAAGGCGGCATACTGAACACGCCTGTAAACCCAAATGGTATAGCCATATATATTCAACCTGCCTTTTGTTTGACATGAATTTTAATAACTACTTTTTATAGTGTATCTTCAAAAGACACCCCCTAACAACTCCATACAAAAAAAATAACATTCAAATACAAATACTCAATAAAAACAAATACATAACAATATATCAATGTTTACTTATTGTTTACTTTTTTCTATCTTATATCTATATATATACATATATACACATATGTACATATAACAAGTATATGTACATATCCCATATATATACATATATACCTTCTTTTTTTTGTATTCTATATATACATATATATAATATAAAGAGGGGAGAAGACATATAAGTACAATGTTTTAGTGTATGCAAATACACTATGGTGTTGTTTACATTTCATGTTCATTTTTTGAGGTTGTTTGTCGTATGTCTTATCTTGTATATTAATTACAAGTACGGTTGGTACATAAATATAAAAACTGTATTTCTAAGGTACTTGTTACGTCAGGTTCTTTTTAGTTATGCTTATAAAAACACTTTTCGACATATGTATTTAATTTTAAGATTTTTAGGGAGGTAACTGTGTAATGTCCAAAGAAGAGTTTAACGAAGACAATTTTTTTGATGATTGCGAGCTGGTCAATGTAGGTGAGGAAGAGGAATCCTCTGCTGATACGCTGTCGTATACGCCTCCATCCGTTCCGAGACAGGGAACTCCTTCGTTCACGGGGCGAGAAGTACATGGTGGCGGTGGAACAAAACCCCCTTCTGAGAAGCAGGCACGGTTTGCTGAAAACATTGCCAAGGGATTGGGCGTGAATATTCCGAATGGGTACGACATGGATTGGCGAATATGCAAGGATTTTATTGATGAAAACCTTGCAAAATATAACGCATTTTTAGCGCAGCATCCAGAAAAGGATACTCGTCCGGCAACTCCCCCATCCAGCAAGCAGTTGGCGTTTGCGTGTAAAATTGCGCAACAGCTCAACATAGAGCTCCCGAAGGGAATAGAGAAAGACTGGCGTATTGCGCGAGAGTTTATTGATGGCAATAAAGAGAAATTGCCACCACGTTCCGCACAACCGCCCTCTAAAAAACAGGTAGCGTTTGCGCGCAGTATTGCGGAGCAACTGGGGCTAGAACTACCATCCGGTTACGATACAGACTGGAAAGTCGCCAAGGAATTTATTGACGCCAACAAAGAACGGCTTTTTTCTTATAAGTAAAAATAAAGTGGCGCAAATTCATTGCAAATCTGGTATTTTTTATGTTTTTAGGTGGGCTTGTTACGCCACACTCTCCCCTGCTATGATAAAAATGGACCTTGACAAGAGGTGTGTCGACCTCCAGTAGCGCAAAAACCCCGGGGGGTCGACATACATAATACAGGACACGAGAATGTGGCGTAAC
>Ga0172378_10005788_pt1 | contig 11543 bp, 9 predicted proteins | sample GrowelOW332metaG_FD_119755 | JGI IMG/M metagenome (GOLD analysis project Ga0172378, IMG submission 119755) | Groundwater microbial communities from an aquifer near a municipal landfill in Southern Ontario, Canada - Pumphouse #3_1 metaG | ecosystem: Environmental > Aquatic > Deep subsurface >... | reverse complement strand
TGAGCATAAGGAAAGTACCAAACTCAAAAAAGCCATTCAAGCTAAATCTGAATTCCTCTCTCGCATGAGCCATGATATGAGAACACCGCTTGGGGCAATCATGGCTGAATCTGAATTTGGCTTAGAAGAAGTGAAAGATACCACAGCTCAAAAATATTTTGCTCACATCAAAGAATCTTCGCAATATCTCTTTTCCATCATCAATGATATTTTAGAACAAGAAAAAATGGATAATGGCACATTACTTTTAAAACGGCATGTTTTTGAATTGGCCCCGTTTAATCAATCGGTAAAAACAATCATCAATCAAAAAGCTGAAGAGAAAAATATTACCCAAATTATTTCTTGCAACTATCCACCTGAAATTGCCTATGTCAAATTGGATGAATCACATCTTGAACAAGTACTCATTAATCTTCTCACGAATGCAATCAAATATACCAAAGAAAATGGAACCATTGAATGGGGTTGTGATCTCGTGAAAAAGAACGGTGCAAACTTTCTCGTCTATTCTATTAAAGATAACGGGGTTGGTATGAGCGAATCTTTCCAAAAAAGTATGTTTCAACCCTATTCGCGAGAAAAGAATGCTCTCAGCTCTGCTGAAGGTGGATCAGGGTTAGGACTTTCAATTGTGAAACGGATTTTAGATGCGGGACAACATACCATAACCTGTCAATCTGCTCTCAACAAAGGGTCCCTCTTCACCATCGAAATTCAACTTCCTCTCGTCAGTGAAGAAGAAAAGCAACTCCTCCAAAATAAAATTATTCGCTTAGATGTAAGCAAGTTAAACAAAGCACAGATTTTAGTTGTGGATGATATTGCAATCAATAGGATGATTGTTCAAAAGATTTTAGAGAAAAAAGGATGCATTATTTCAACGGCTACCAATGGACTTGAAGCAATCGACATGGTAAAAAAAGGCTCGTTTGATTTAGTACTGATGGATATCAGAATGCCCGTCATGAATGGTTTAGAAGCGGTCAAAACAATCAGACTCTTCAATAAGGACATACCCATTATTGCATTATCGGCAAATGCCTTTACCGATGATATTACCATATCCATCAAAGCTGGGATGAATGACCATCTTGCAAAGCCTATTAATAGAAACAAACTCATGGAACTCCTTATTAAATATCTCAAAGACTAAAGAGAGAAAGGGCAAATAACAAACACTTTTCTCTCTTTTGCCGGTATTGATTTTCTCTCAAAAGAAAGGAAAATCCACATCCCTTGTAAAGTACCCATTGAGCCTCTTTTTCATTTCTTGCATTAAATACCAATCTGTGATAGGTTCAGTCCATCGACCATTCAACACGGTACAAAGAGATGTGCACACAGCACATGTTTTGTATGCACAAAACAATTGAACGGCACGATGAGATAATATTGTCTTATCATCTCACTTACGAAAAGGAAAAGATAAGGCCCCGATACCCTTGTTACTCAACACAAAGTGTATCCGAATGATAGTTACCCAAAAAGATCGCTCTTTTCCTCATTTGAGACATATTGCATGCTTATCAGAACTCATTGAGTCTTCTCATAAGAACAACTATCGTACAAAGAGAGAATCGTTTTCTGAGGAGAAATTCCATGGCACATGCCCTTTCACAAAAATTTACGACTCGCTCTTTAATAGCGATGACACTACCAAGCATCTTGATGATGGCTTTTGTTTCCATCTATTCCATGTTTGGCAGTATCTTTGCCTCGCTCTACATTGGAGAACAAGCGCTTTCAGCAATTAATATTATCTTTCCCTTATTCTCAACCATCATTGCAATTTCCGTCATGTTTGCAACGGGTTCAAATGCCATAATATCGACAAACTTAGGTGTTGGAGACACACAAAGAGCTCGAGAAAACTTTACAAGAATTACCATTATGGGAGGAGTAACAGGCATCGTACTCGGCATTATCACCTATCTCTTTCGCTACCCTATCATTCATTTCTTGGGTTCCACTCCAGCGTTAGATCCCTTGTGTATCACCTATTTGACCGGATATATCTTTATCTTTCCCTTCATCTTTTGGGAAATATATACTCAATACTTTTTTGTCACAGAAGGAAAACCCCTCTACTCATTACTCGTTATTTTAATTGGAGGAAGTTCAAATATATTTCTCTGTTACCTAACAATGGGCGTCTTAGACATGGGTATTATTGGAGCGGTAATCGGGGCAGCTGCAGGGTTTGTTATTCCAGCCTTGGTTTTCCTTTTCTTCTTCTCTCATAATACAAAAGGAACCCTCTATTTTGTTACACCACGAAAGCATCACCATTTCATGCTCAACACCTGTACCAATGGCTCTTCAGAAATGGTCACAAACCTTGCTATTGCCATAGTAACAGCCGTTATGAACATCATAATGGTGCAAAGAGCTGGAGAAGAAGGCCTTGCTGCAGTGAGTGTCATTGTCCAAGTAAAATTTCTGCTCAACTCAATCTATATCGGGTTTGGTGCCGGTGTTGCTCCTATTTTTGCCTATGCACGAGGAGCCGATGATCGAAAACAAATCAAAACCGTTTTGGCCATATCACTCAAGTATGTGTTACTCAGTTCAATCGTGCTTGTTGGTGTATCGCTTGGCTTCTCACATTCCATTGTATCAGCCTTTATACGACCAGAGAGTTCCGCATTCCCTCTTGCAGAGAGGGGCTTTATCTTCTTTGCTTTTGGCTATCTCTTTGCCGGTATGAACATCTTTGTTTCCGTTTTCTTTACCGCTCTATCAAACGGGAAGATTTCAGCAATTATTTCCTTCTTGAGAACCTTTGCACTGACACTTGGATTCTTACTCGTCCTTCCTTTATTCCTTGGAACCAATGGGGTGTGGTTATCAGCACCGCTATCCGAAGGATTAGCACTCATCATTTCACTCTTCTTCTTAAAACGATACGCAAAAGTCTATCATTATAGAAAACAAGATTAACGCAAAAAATACCCTCGTATTTTTTGCATAAAAATTGCACACGGTTCACCTCTTCTCTTTCTCTCATAGCCGAGCTATTACAGGGAAAAAGGGGATACAGACCATGTGCAATTTCTCCAATCGGACAGTTTCTATTTACGTATGTTTATCAGGGAAAAAGACCTTTTTCGTCTTTCTCTTGAAAAAGAAGATACAATCGACTGTGTATGATTTAGAGAGCTTTTTCTTTACCATCTTCAGTTGTTTCAAATAAAGGAAGTTTTTTCAAAAAGATAATATCATCTCTTTTTGCTGCATCACCTTCTGCAAGAATTGCAGACTGACATGCAATAAGCGCACCAGCTTTTTGAGCAAGAGAAGAGAGAGCATTCAAAGACTCACCTGTTGATATCACATCATCAAGGATACATACCCTCTTCCCGCGAATTTTATCAACATCTAAACCATCTAAATACAATTTTTGTTTCTCTGTTGTCGTGATCGATTGAACATCTTCACACAAAGGATTCTTCATATACGCTTTCACACTTTTACGGGCAACAATAAACTCTTTGAGGCCCAAACATTTACTCACTTCATAGGCAAGAGCAATACCTTTTGCTTCAGCAGTAACAATCATGTCAACGGGACCAATCTTCTTAGCAAGTTCACCTGCACAAGCAGAGATAAGTTCAACATCACCTAAAATAACAAAACTAGCAAAGGCAAGTTTATCATTGATTGCAATGTAAGGTAATTGACGTTTAATCCCACAAATTTCGATTTCATATGTATCCATTTTTTTTCCTCTTTCTTGAATTTACTTTCATCCAGTTACTCTCTTGCAAAAGCAAGAGAGTCTGCTCTCACTACATGCCTATCACGCGGGTCACAATACCAGCAAGCATACCAAAGAAAGGATTGGTAACAGCGGTTACTACCATGGTAATACCACCAACAGCTGGGTTATTTGCTAATGCAGCAGGGGCATCGAGTGCTACTGTTTTGAAAACACCTAAGACAAAGAGAAAACCTGCAATGGATGAAGGTGGAACGTATTTACCAATTTTTGGTAACACACCGGTGATAAGAATAACACCGAGAACAATCATCATCAAAACACCGGAAATAACAGCATGAGGTGCGTTAGCGGTTGCAGAGATAATTGACTCAACAGGAGCACCACCAAAGAAGGAAGAACCCATATCAGCAAGGGAAGAGATAACCGTCAGCTGATCAACATTATAGTGTGCTGCAGGAGCCATACTTGCGGTAATAGATCCAAATGAGATATTGGAACCAATATTCAAACAGACCATACCTAAAGCACCGGTCAGTACTTTAAAATTAAAAGAAAATTTTTGACGAATAAATTTATCATCAGCTACAACAATATTCTCATTTTTATCACCCAAAAGATTATTGGCAATACAAGAAGCAACAACAGAAATAATAATAGTATATACTAAGGAGTTTGGACTATTTCTGCTGAATACATAGGCAATAAGCGCTGCAGCTAAAGAAACTCCACCTGCAATATGTTCTTTTTTCACCATGTTGATAGCAACCTGAGAAAGCATAATACCCACACCAGCCATCATACCAAAAGCAATATCGCTTCCGATAAAATCAACAATTTTTGTGAGCATACCAGCAAAACCAATAAGAGCCATAATAGCAGCACCGATGAAAATCATAGCACTTCTTTCGGCTCTATTCTTACCTGCGGTTCCCGCATACGTAATTGTTTCTGCTTGGAATGAAATTGGAGCGACGTTACCCGTTACCGTATTACCAAATGCACCAATAAAAAAGGCCATTGCAGTCGGAATCGACGCAAAGCCAAAAGTTAGGGCAAGGAGACCTTGAGGGATACCGTTCAGCACGGTACCTATAATCGCCATCAAATCAGTTAAAATGTCCTGCATAAAAAAACCTCTTCACTTCTATAATTTTTTAATCGGGCTGAGCCCTTGTTACCACATTAAATAAATTATCACTTACCTTTTTTTCTGTAAGAAAAGCAGGTAAACCTTGGGAATATTTTCTTTATCAACAAAAACAATTACCTTTTATTCTACTCAGAACTGACAAAAAAAGTGTAGCAAGACATCATTGTTGTACCACTATCATCATTGTCAAAATCAGCTGTGGGAGCATCTTATTGGTAATTTATGTCGGTAGGTTATACAGATTTAAAACTCGTGTCAATTCATTATTTATACAAAAAGAGGCTAAAATTTGGTATATAATTTCATTTTTGACAATTCATTGATGGTCACATATTTGATACTCATCAGAACAAAGGCAAAATTATTGAACGAGCACTATTGCTCCTATACATATCGTTAAACTCTCTCATTCAATGGAGAAAAAAAACATTTTTACAATAACTTGAGATTTAAGAAACTCAACAAAAAAGTTAACAAATTTGATATGTATCAAAAAATAATCATTTCCTAGAACACGAGTACATTGTGCATAATTGCACACAAAACATTTTTTGATTATTTCATAATACCCCTGAACCAGCAGAGAAAACAGGAAGAAAATTACATTTTTGTCCAGAAATACACAAAAGAGTCATATTTACATCACAAAAAAATGCATGCATGAAAGAAAAGAGGTAAAGAAACTCTCCGCAAATGCCACTTTCAAAAATAACGATAGAGTAATTTTTTACCTTATTAGTTGTAACTTATTAATAATAGGCATAGCATGAAACCATCATATTATTTGTATGAAAAGGTAAAAAAAATGAGACTTAAAAAAAATTGGTTATTTCTCTTGCTGGTTATTCTTTTTGCGATGACCACACTTTCTGCAAGCACAAGAAATGAAAGACTTGCACTGCAAAGAGCAGAACAATATATCCAGTACAGCGCATTTTCTTATGATGGATTAAAAGAACAGATTGAATTTGAAGGCTTTTCTTCCTCAGAGGCTACCTACGCATCAGACCACTGTGGAGCTAATTGGAATGAAGAAGCGGTGCTTAAAGCCAAATCGTATCTTTCCTATTCGTCTTTTTCAAAACAAAGTTTAACGGAGCAGTTAGAATATGAAGGTTTTACTGCAGCACAAGCTGCATATGGAGTGAGCCATTGTGTGATAGAAACAGGATCAGAAGCACTCAAAAAAGCGAAGAGTTACTTAAGTTATTCAGCTTTTTCTCGCAAAGGACTGGTCGAACAACTCGAATACGAAGGCTTTTCTGAGACTGATGCAACGGATGCAGCAAATCATTGTGGTGCTGATTGGAACGAGCAGGCTACCAAAAAGGCCAAATCGTATCTTTCCTATTCTTCTTTTACCCGAGATGAATTAATTGAACAACTCGAATATGAAGGGTTCTCTTTTACTCAAGCAACATATGGATGTAATCATGCCTATTAAAAAGTGATAACACTTTTTAATAGACCTTATTTCCTATTACAACGACATTGATACAATTTTTCAATGTCGTTATTTCTGAGTTTTCACAGAGAGAAGAAACACGCTTGGTTGAAGCGTCTTCTCCCCCACTATGGAACATCTTATTTACAATCTGAATCAAGTTTCATAATAGCATCTTTATGCTCTCTAATAACAGAAACAGAAGAGGCAAAACGTTTCATCTCATCCTCAGGTAAATGAAGATTCACAATATCTTGTACGCCATTTCCATCAATAATTGCAGGAACACCGGCATAAATATCATGTTCACCAAATTCACCATTCAAATAGGTTGATACAGGAAGCACTTTATGCTCATCATTCAAAATAGCTCTCACAATACCTGCTGCCGTTGAAGCAATACCAAAAGCGGTATGACCTTTGCCTTTCAAGACTTCAAAGCCTCTTTTTGCTGTAGCTAATACAAGCTCTTCATGATTTAAACGAGGAACAAGTTCTGGGTTATCAGCTTCAATATCATGCAATGATTTACCGCCAATAGTAACGGTAGACCAAGGTACCATTTGACTGTCCCCATGTTCACCCATAGAAAAGGCATGTACTGAACGAGGGTCTGTTCCGACAGCATAAGCAAGAGCACTCTTGAGACGAGCTGAATCAAGAGCAGTACCAGTACCAAATACTTGATTTGTTGGTAATCCTGAAAGCTTCCAAATGTAGTACGCAATGATATCGACTGGGTTGGAAATGACAAGGAAAATGCCATCAAAACCAGCAGCCATAACAGGAGGAACAATCGATTTAATGATTTCTTGACTCACACCCATGGTATCAAGACGAGTCTGATTTGCCATTGGTGCAGGTCCAGCTGCGACGATAATGATATTTGCATCACCACAATCGGCATAGGTACCTCGTGTCACTTTGACATTAATATTCAAATATTCTATGCCATCGAGAAGATCCATGACTTCTCCATTGGACTTTTTCTCTTTGATATCGACCAAGACGAGTTCATCACAGAGCCCTTGAGTAACAAGACTAAATGCGGTAGTTGCACCAACGTGACCACAACCAATAATAGCAATCTTCGTTTTTCTTCTTTGCATAGGATAACACTTCCTTATTGAAATTTTAAATATAATATAATCACGTGACTAAAATTTATGCAATGATGTTTTTCAAAAAACCACAAACCCACGACATTTCCCTATGCACTCGATTTTCAGCAAACAATGGACAAAAAAAGGAAACAAATTTCTCAGACAAATAAAGCACATAATTTTCAAAGTTACATAGATTATTTTTTGATTAAACAAGTAATTATATATCTATATGATAGTTTAAAATTAAGAATATGAAACGATAAAACAAGAGAAATCATACAAATAAACGTTATTCGTATTGATCTCATTATGATAATAAATACCCTTCGGTAAATACAAAATTGATTATAAATTATAGAGATTTTTAGCATACTTAATGAGTATTAATTATCTATATACCCGTCGATAAAAGAAGTTATTTCCCGTAACCTGCTGATACAAAAAAAAACACAGAGAGAAACAAAGCAAAACAATATCAATGATTTTGCGCTGGATAGAAAAACCACAAATTTGTGCTAGATACGTTTCAGAGTGTAAAGAAAAAAGAGATCAGAAAACCAGCAGCTCAACAACTCTGCAAGAGAAGGCATACCGACAAAACAGGGGACCACAACAAAAGAATGTTCACTATACACCCAATAAACCCGCAAAAGGACCCTTCTCTTTAAGAAATAACGAGAAGAAAGGCGCAGAAAAATTAATGGTAAAAAAGATACATCTACCAAAGACATATCAAAAAAGTGAAAGAATACAGGTTATAAAGTGAACATAATTTTTCTCATTCCTCTGAAGTTTCAATAATAAGTGGCAGAAAAAACCACCAGTACAAAAAAAGATGAGAGAAAGAATATAGAACTTATTCATTCTCTCATGCCATACATACAAGAAATCGATACCGTGCTATATGCTCATTTTTGCAAAAAATCAGAAAAATTATCAAATTGATGAAAAGAAAATGATGATTACTCATCATCAGGAGCTAAAAAAGGCATTGTTGCAGATTTCTCTGCATCAATGCTTGTATATTCTCATTCCTTTCTTTCTCTCAAGGTTTTGCCTGAGAAAAAGCAAAGACCGCTATTTTCTACTTTCTTCATCAAGCTTCATAATAGCTTCTTTATATTTTCGTATCACCGCAACAGAAGAAGCAAAACGCTCTTTTTCTTCAGAAGTAAGATGAATGGTTACAATATCACACACACCAGATCTATTCAGAATCGCAGGAACGCCAGCAAACACATCACTTTCTCCAAATTCACCCTGTAAATAGGTTGAAACAGGAATAACTTTATGCTCATCATTCAAGATAGCTTTCACGATACCGGCAACAGTAGAGGCAATACCATAACAGGTAGTACCTTTTCTCTTGAGAATTTCAAATCCTCTTTTTGCCGTGGTACTCACCAAATCTTCTTGCTTTAAATGTGCAACAAGCCCAGGATTATCAGCTTCAATATCTCGCAGTGATTTACCACCTACGGTAACCGTTGACCAAGGAACCATCTGACTGTCCCCATGTTCGCCCATTGAAAAAGCATGAACAGAACGAGGATCGGTACCAACTGCAGCACCAATAGCATTTTTCAAACGGGCTGAATCAAGAGCCGTTCCTGTACCCAGTACTTGATTACTTGGTAGGCCTGAAAGTTTCCAGACATAGTAAGCAATTACATCAACTGGATTGGAAATAACTAAAAAGATACCATCAAACCCCGCAGCCATAATAGGATCAACAATAGACTTAGTAATCTTCTGTCCAATCCCCATGGTATCAAGACGTGTCTGATTCGGTTTCGGTGGTGGTCCAGCAGTAATGACCACAATATTTGCATCACCACAATCTGCGTATGATCCCTTTGTTACTTTCACATTCAAGTTAAGATATTCAATACCATCGATTAAATCCATGGATTCCCCGTACGACTTTTCTTCATTAATATCCACAAGTACTAATTCATCACAAAGTCCCTGTGTCAAAATGCTAAAAGCAGTAGAAGAGCCGACAAGGCCACAGCCTATAATAGCTATCTTCGTTTTCGTCATCGTCATCATATACACAACTCCATACAGTACGTCTTGAATATTATATAATCACGTAATGAAAAATCATGCAATCACTATTGCAAAAAATCAAAATTAGTCAATCAATCGCAATTAATTCTTCATAATTTTAACACAAACAATCAAATTTGATAGGCTATGAGGGAATAATCGCTCTGGTATAGCACAAATAAGTACTCGTACCTTTTCCCGAGATTTACGCTCATCAAACCTGCAATCGCGTCCCTCCCTCAGGGTAAAAACCAACAAAGAGAGAAACCATCAATCCATTTAAGAGAAAAACAACGAGACAGCCTCAGAGAGGGTAATTCCCTTTATATAGGTTGCAAAATGTAAAGACTGAAGCGCTAGGCCAACAGCGTGTTGTTGATACGGTATTCCTGCCAATCCTTGTGCAAGTTCCTTAATATCTCGCGTATCAAGAAAATCACCTAAAAATTGACACGAACCAATATGGCCTTTTTCAATAGCCAAGAGAACCTTTATCGTCCCACAAGCAAATTTCTTTTCATTGATAAACTGAGACGTGGGAGAAGAGCCATAGTTCCAATCAAAAGAGGCATACTTATCACGAGCAAGTTTTGATATTTTTTCACGGGAGGCTGGAGAAAGTACTAAAGCTTCAGGGTGAGATTTACAACATTCCTCAATAATCTTTTGTTCCAACAAATCAATAGGAATGGTGGTATGCGCCAAACTTGAAATATTGGCAACGCGAGATTGAAGAGACTTAATTCCCTTCGATGTGAGCTTACTCGGCGATACGTTCAAGACCTTTGAAAGAACAGACAAATCAGAATTCACTAAAATCGTTCCATGATGCAGTACTCTATTTCCTGAAATAATTTGTGCATTTCCAGAAATTTTACACCCATCAACAACTAAATCATTGCGTCCTTGCAACGAGGCATGAACGCCAAAAGATGAGAGGGCTCGAATTACCGGAGTAAGGAAAGAGGCATACGCATATATTTCATTTTCTTTGATATTGACGATAAGGGAAAAATTAAGATTTCCCAAATCATGATACACCGCTCCTCCGCCAGTCTCTCTGCGAACTACAGAAATCTTTCTTTTTGCCACTTCTTCGGCATTAATTTCTTCAAACGTATTTTGGTTTTTCCCCACAACGATGGTATGGTCATTTTGCCAAAGATATAAAAGAGGCTCTTTACTCTCACGAAAAAGGACTTCTTCAAGCGCAAGGTTTTCATACGGATTGTAACAGTGACTGATAATATATTTCATATTTCTCCAAGAGAACTTTCGTCCCCATCCGTTATTTTATGGGGTAAAGTACGACTGATTCTTTCTTTATGAAAGAAGAGCAACCACGGCACCAACTGCAGCAGTACCCCCTTCATCTACGTTAATTGCGGTAATCGTCCCACGTCGTGGAGCAAGAATTTCACCAGTTGCTTTAATTGCTTCAATGGTACACAGCAGTTGACCTTTTTCGACCAGGTCACCAACACCCACCTTCCATGAAGAAATAATCCCTTCACTCATCAAATCATTCAGTTTGGGCATGGTAATCTCAGGAGAAACAGTTTCTTCGTGTTCAGTCGTCATGGGTTGCATAATACACACAATCGTTCCAACCTCCACTGTTTCACACTGTTGGTCCCTCAGTTCCATTAGTTTTCCATCCATAGGAGCCACAATTTCACCGGTAGCTTTATTGGATTCAACCGTACACAAAACATCACCCTTCTTCACGTAATCACCTACTTTGAAATTCCAACCACAGATACGACCAGTACTCATCAAGTCGTTTAACTTTGGTAGGCGAATTTTACCGGATATATCAGAAGAATTATCACTATCTATCACATGGAAATTACATTTAGGAGCAGAATGAATTGATTTATCCTCCACATCCATTAACGCTTCACTAAAGGTTTCAATCAACGTCGGATGAGCGTGTATGGTATCAATGAGATCATCAACACTGAGCCCTGCAGTCATAGCAGTCGTCGCTTCAGCAATCAAATCCGATGCGTGTGGCCCACAAATATTGACGCCCAGTATGGTACCCTTTTTGTCAGCAATCACTTT
>Ga0172378_10005787_pt1 | contig 11543 bp, 10 predicted proteins | sample GrowelOW332metaG_FD_119755 | JGI IMG/M metagenome (GOLD analysis project Ga0172378, IMG submission 119755) | Groundwater microbial communities from an aquifer near a municipal landfill in Southern Ontario, Canada - Pumphouse #3_1 metaG | ecosystem: Environmental > Aquatic > Deep subsurface >... | reverse complement strand
TTTAACGTGATATAATTGATAAAAAGGAGACTTATTATGAATTGGGAATATAAAACAGTTAATATTAAAAATAAACCTTCATGGAGTGGTGGTAAATTCGATGAATCTGAAATCAATAAAACGTTTAATGAACTTGGTGTCAATGGATGGGAACTAGTCAGTGCTGTAACTGCTAACGAAACCCTTGGAGATAGTAGATCAATCATTGCATTCTTTAAACGGGAAGCATAACCATTAAATTTCGAGTAAATTGTATTGAACTCCTAAAGTTTGCCCTATAATTTGATAAAAGAGGGCTTTTTTAAATGACACTAAAATATCGCGTGATAAATTACAGATACATATCCATTGAATTAGGAACAAACATATGCGCTGTAAAGACAAGTAGGGAAATATTGATTTTAGTAAATACTACCGTCGAAAGTTAGGCGTGCAAACTAGGTACTTTAATAAATCGTGATATACTTACATAACTATATAGCAATTTAATTCACATATATAAAAAGACTAAATACAACTTTGTCTATTTACAATATGATGAACTAAAAAAGAGAGGTGATATATATTTATGAAAAAGAATGAATTGAACGTTTTGTGGACCAACGCTGATCCGATAACATCAGAGCACATGGTGTTTCTATACGCAATAAACGCCAAGAAGAAAAAATGGTTTGATGAAGTGAGAATAATCATTTGGGGACAAACAGCAAAACTCGCTGTTGAAAATGAAAAGATAAGCAATTTAATTAAGATAGCTATAGATGAAGGCGTTGTCGTAGATGGATGTCTAGCTTGCGCTAGAGCTTTGAATGTAGAGGATGAACTCAAGGACCTAGGAGTGAATTTGTCCTTCATGGGACAACCGTTGACCGATATATTAAAAAGAGAAGCTTATTTACTTACGCTTTAACTTATAAGAAGCAAACATATATTCCTGAATGAATGGATTCAATATTTTAAAATTCACTTAGGATTTTTTGAATGCACCATCAACGATAAATTGATAAAAAAAACGGGCTATTTAGATCTGATAAAGAAAACCAAATTAAAAATCCCTTTAGTAAAACGTAAAGGGATTTTTGTTAGTTTGTGCTAGGCCTTAAATTAGCCGATATTTGCGAGACTTGTAAGATTGAAGGTGACGGAGAGAGCTGTGTACTTAGATGCAGCATCAGTACCTATAACGAACCTTTGTTCATCGTCTCAAGAACGGTTCTCGCCGCTCTTAAGATCGAATATTCCAAATGCAGGCTAAACGTATACGTCGGAGATGACGGAAGCAGAGACGAGATAAAGAAGTTTTGCGAAAAATGCGGAGCTCACTACGTTTCAAGGGAAGACCACTCGCACGCCAAGGCGGGAAATATCAACAACGTACTCAGTCAGTGCAACGGAGAACTAGTTCTAGTGCTCGACGCGGATATGATTCCCAAAAAATCTATCGCAATGGACATGATATATTACTTTGAAGATAGCAAGACTGAATTTGTTCAGTCTCCGCAAGTTTTTTACAACAACGACGTTTATCAAAACAATCTAAACGTTGGAAATTTCGTTCCGAACGAGCAAGATTTCTTCATGAGAAACACTCAGGAGAAGAGAGCTGCCTACAACGCGGTTCTTCACGTCGGATCAAATGCGGTATTCAGAAGAGAAGCGATAGAGGCGATAGGAGGTATTCCTACAGCGAGCATTACGGAAGATATGGCGACTGGAATGCTTATCCAAGCTAAAGGGTACAAATCCTACTTTGTAAACAAGCCTTTGGCGTTGGGCTTGAGCGTCGAGAATATCTCGGATCAAATTAAACAGAGAGACAGATGGCTCAGAGGAAATATACAAGTTTCAAAAAGATATCACCCCTTAAAGGTTAAAGGACTAAACTTACTTCAAAGGATAGTTTACGTAGACGGTCTATTTTACTGGACGTTCGGACTTCAAAAGATGGTTTATACGATCGCTCCATTTTTATATCTGCTATTTGGAGTAACTCTGTTCGATTCGTTAGGATTAGATATCATACTGGTATTTCTACCTTACTTCCTATCTAATATCTTATACTTTTGGCGCGTGTCTAACAGCACGAGGAATATAACCTGGTCGCACATCTACGACATGGCGTTAGCTCCGCATATGGCTTGGGCATTTTTGACTGAAGTCATAGCTAACAAAGCTTTGAAATTCAACGTCACTCCCAAAGCTACGGTTACTGATAAGAGTCACTTCAATTTCAGATTGGCACTTCCTCACATCGTACTATTTACAATAACGGTCGTATCTATGACTTTCGGAATAGTAAACATAGTTAACAATTGGGGAAACCTCTCAGCTTTGTCCGCCACTATCATCAATCTCATTTGGTGCGGCTACAACGGTTTTGGAACCCTCATAGCGATATTTATATTCGTCGATCGAAAGAGCACTAGAGGATCTATAAGATTTCCAGCTAGCATGAAGATTGAATCGGTCGATATGAACGAAGACCACGAAGGAAACGTGTGTGAAAACTGCGGAGAACTATCGGATTTATCCGATATAGGTGCAAAGCTCACTCTTTCGAAGTTGATCAATCACTACCCGCTCAATATCGGAAATGAAGTCAAACTAAAGATTACTGATGTCGGAACAGTTGGGGCGAAAATCGTGAGAAAGATCGACAGGGAAAACGACATCGAGTACGGAGTTGTATTTACTGAAGTCGACTACGACACGATGAACAATATCAATCAGTTTAGATTCTCCAATCAGCGCGGATACATGCAGAGTGCAAGAATCGACAAAAAGCACGATTCGCTGCTGGACATCTTAGTTGGAGTGTTTAGAAAAAAATAACAAAAACTTAAAATATCTTAACAAAAGACACAATAATCGTAAGGATTCCTTCATAATGAGAGGGAATTGAACACGTGTAGAGTTCTTTTAAGTTTGCATTACAAATAGAATGTAGGTAGAAAGAGAGACGAAATATGGAAATTTCACAGATTATTACTAAGCGCAGAAAAGAACTGCACATGACTCAGAGGGAACTGGCTGAAAAGTTAAACGTTACTGACAAAACTATCTCTAGATGGGAAGTGGGTAAATCCTATCCTGATGCGACCATACTACCCGCGCTAGCGAAAGCTTTAGACGTAAGTATAGATGAACTTTTTGGAGATACATCCAAGGTAGTCCTAACTACAAATGAAGAGGATAAAGTAGATCACAAACAAATTACTAAGTTTAAAATATACAGCGTCGTCAGTTTAGCACTGCTTGTAACGGGAATTGTTGTCTTTTTAGTGAATTTAATTGTTAACATGGGCTCAACAGATCAAACTTTTATAGCAATGTTAGTACTAAGTATTGTATTAGCGATTGGATCCATTGTACTGATGGTGGTTGGTACAATGTTGTATAAGTCGTTTTACAAAGGAAAATTTTACACTAAAGTATATAAAAAGGAACTGGCAAAATGGGTTATTGGTTACGTGAGTGCATTTGCTATATTAATCAATATTATTCCTGCATTTAGCATGATAGGAGTAGGAAAATACATCACATTTTTTATTCTATTAATTGTGGAAATTGTCATGGCTTTTATATTTGAAAAAAACGGATACAATTTGAGCGTTAAAAATAGAAAGATATATTACATTGTTTCAGGAGTCATATTCATGCTTTCACTATTGGCTAGCCTTTCTGGTCAATACTATAGTCTAGGTTTAATATTCGAGGTTAGTATGATGGCCTTGATAGTTATTGAATGCATTATGACCTTTAGGTTTTACGGTTATAAAGCTGTAATTAAAGAGTAAAAGTAAAAGACTTAAAATTAAACGAAATGAAAAAGTAGTGAATTTCCAAAATGGGATTCACTACTTTTTGTATGACGAATAATTTATCTGATGAACATTAGACTTTTATTACATTTTACTAATAATACCTTTTATTAATTTAGAAAACTTTGGAGCTATTTCTGCTCCGACCTTTAATACCTCATCCTCATTTAGTTTGTTTGAGGTGACACCAGCGGCCATATTAGTGAGACAAGAAATAGCCAATGTCTGCATTCCGCAGTGATTTGCAACTATGGCTTCAGGAACTGTTGACATACCTACAACATCTCCGCCAAGGATTCGAAAAGCCTTTATTTCAGCTGGTGTTTCGTAAGAAGGACCAGAATAGCCAACATAAACTCCTTCTTGAAGATTTACACCTTGTTTTTCAGCGACTCTCTTTGCTAATTCTCTCAATTGAAAGTTATAGCAGTTGGACATATCAATAAAGCGTGGACCATAATCATCTAGATTAGGTCCAATAAGCGGATTGGAACCTATAAAGTTTAAATGATCCTTAATTAAGACTAAATCTCCCACTGCATAATCTCTATTTATCGCGCCAGCAGCATTAGTCAATATCAACTTGTTTATCCCGAGTGATTTGATCACTCGAATCGGATAGGTTACTTTGCTCAAAGGGTAACCTTCGTAAAAATGCAAACGACCTTTCATACACAGGACAACTTTATCTTCAAGTTCTCCAATTATTAGTTTACCTTCGTGACCAGGAGCGGTTGATAAAGGAAAGTTAGGGATATCCTTATACGATATGGAAACAGGATTTCTTATTTCGTCTGCGATATCGCTCAATCCTGATCCTAAAACGATACAAATATCGATATTTTTAGGGTAGCAAGATTTTATGTAAGCAACAGATTCATTTATATTTTGCATGATAATTCTTCTTTCATTTTTTCTTTTCTAGCTTTAGTATACTTAAAATATAGAATTTCAAATTGGCAATTATCTAATTTATTATTTTGTTATAGGCGTATACAATTACAAACTGATTGAAAACTACTTCTCTTGTCTTTTTTGTAGCATCTTATACAATTTCTTCAATCTAGGTCTGTTGTACCTTTGCAGCATGATTGGAGGAATATTTAGAATAAGAACGTATCCAAGCATAACCCATACGACGTACATAGGGCTCCAGAAACCAAAAATGAAGAAGGGGATTATTTCAACCCAGTGTATGAATTCTGCTCTTGTGGTCTCTCCGATGAAGTCGTATATGTATTCAGGCTTCATACTGGCGAGATGTTTCTTTCTAAAGCCGGATTTGTGAGCTTTCGCTCCATCCGGTACTAAGTACTTCCACTTTTGAACAAAAAATACTTTTGTATAAAGCTTTCCGTGACGTTCGATCCAGTACTCGTGGTTTAATATTCCACTTTTGTGAAAAAACGAGGCGGGAATCCTATTTATCAACAAGGCGATTGCCACCTGCAGCAAAGGCCATAAAATAAAGTAAGTAAACAGCATCCAGTATTCGTTTATATGCCATATTTGCATAAAATTATTATACCTTTCTACCTTTCCAGGTTATTGATTTAAAGACGAATGTCTTTAAAATAGAAGTGAAGAATACGAAGTGGAAAAACAGCAGATAGACAGGAAAGAACAAGGAAACAAGAAACGGATAAGAACCGATTTTTGTGGATGTCCTATAAAGCAATATTACACTTAATGCGTATGTGATTGCTAGCGCAATAATATACGTGACGTCCATATCTATTATATTTTGTCCTAGTTCAAAGGGAACGCTGGTGTAAGCTGAGATCCAAGCGAATACCAAAAGACCTATCCACCACTTTGAGGCTAAAGAACCGGACGAGAAGTTTTTCGACCACCCTTCAACCACCTGCTTGATGCCGACTGAATACATTCTAAATTGAATTTTGTCTCCGCCTAACAGCAGTTTGAAATGTATTCCGAGTTTGTTGTAATACTTTCCTAAATTGTAATCTTCTATTACGCTATGTTTTACGACTTCGTAACCCTTGTTTTGGTTGAATAAGTCGCGGTCGATCATCATCACCGGGCCGTAGAAACCAAAGTGTTTCTTTTTCATAAATACCGTAAGTCCGGTTACGCAAGTTTGCACAACGTTGAAAAATAGGGAGAAGTGCTCAAACTTCTTTTTCATTTTGTGGTAGGGTTGAACCGATATAGGATGGTTCTTTCCTTTGTATTGACTCAGCAGTGTCTCAACCGCATCCGGGGCAAGTCTAACGTCTGCATCTATAAAAAGAAGCAGTTCACCAGTAGCTTTTGCTGCGCCTTGTTGGCAGGCCCAAGTCTTTCCTTTCCAGTCTCCTGGCAAAGGTTTGCTCTTGAGCTCGGTTATGTTGAAGGATTTGATCACTTCGCTCGTTCTGTCTTCTGAATTGTCGTTGACACAAATGATTTCACGAACGGCAAGCGTTTGTTTTTTTAAATCCGCTAATAGATTTGGTAGATTGAATTCCTCATTTCTAGCAGGAATTATGATGGAAATCGTCTTTTTGCTCACTCCACTGCCTTTTTTAAGTGTTGGGAACGTAAAAAATAGGAATATTCCGACGATGATTCCTGAAAAAATTAAGATGGCATTCACCATGATAATTCACCTCGTTTTAATCTTTTTCTCATGTTATAATTATATCATAAGAAGCGAATACTATTAAATTATATATTTATTTTGAATGTTGTTAAAAAAAGTAAGGAATTTTTTATGAAACACATTGTGGTAGTTGGAGCTGGTATCGCTGGACTTACAGCAGCGGCTTATTTGAGTCAAAAACACGAAGTAACTCTGCTGGAAAAGGCCGATGAACTAGGCGGTTTAATCGGTAGTTTTTCTCGTGATGGAATAGTTTTCGACAAGGGAATTAGAGCGGTTGAAAATTCGGGAACCGTGCTTCCGATGCTCAGGGATCTAGGAATAGAATTAAATTGGAAAAAGAGTGAAGTATCAATCGGTTTTGAGAACAACTTTGCCACGCTTTCAGGAGAAGACTCGATTGAGAAATATCAAAAGTTGTTGTGCACTCAGTTTCCCGATGAAATTGAAGCGATAGATCAGATAGTAAAAAGAATCAATAAGATTACTAAGTACATGCAGGTACTCTATGGAATCGACAATCCCATGTTTCTCGATCCGAAGAAGGAGTACAAGTATTTTTTGAAGACAATAATCCCTTGGATGTTCAAATATTCCGTGACGGTAAAAAAGATAGATAAGTTAAAAATGTCCTTAAATACTTATCTTTCTGATATAACACCGAACAAAGAACTGATTGACATGATTTCTCAAAAGTTCTTCGATTCCACTCCGACCTTCTTTGGATTGAGTTACTTTTCAATGCTCAATGACTACTATTATCCCGTCGGAGGAATGAGAAGTTTGGTCGAAGGACTAAAAGATTACATCTTGAAACACAACGGAAAGATTCTCACTAATCACGAGGTGATCTCGATGGACGCAAATAACCATTTAGTGCGAGTTGGAAAAGAAGAATTTAAATACGACAAAGCGGTCTGGGCAGGCGATTTAAAGACCATGTATAAATGCATAGATAGCCCACTTAATAAAATAGCTTTAAAGAAGAAAGAGGAAGTCGAAAAATGCCGGGGAAACAATTCCTTGTTCATCTCGTATCTTTCAACTGGCTTAAGCGTTGAATACTTCAAAAATAAATGCAGTCCTCACTGCTTTTACACGCCGCACGCGAGCGGACTTCACTCGCTCAGCATCAGCAGAAAAGAAGTTGTCAAACATTTAAAATCCCTACCGAAAAATCAACAAAAAGCGTCTTTGTACAAATGGTTGAAAGAATTCCTTCACAAGCAAACTTTTGAAATAGGAATTCCTGTTTTGCAGGATTCCGACTTAGCTCCCAAAGGCAAATCCGGAATAATCGTCAGTTTCTTATTCGATTACTCTCTGATGAAGTACATAAAGGAATTGGGAATTTACGAGGAGTGTAAACTTTGGATTCAAAGCGAAATAGTCGAACTGCTGGACGAATCCCACTTTACAGGACTCAAAAAAAGCCTAATCGACGTAAGTTCATCCACTCCTTTGACTATTGAAAGAAAATTCAACAACAGCGAAGGATCGACAACCGGATGGTCTTTCTCGCGCGATATGCCAGTAGAGACCCGTTTGTGGAAGATAGCTAAGTCGATTAAGACTCCTTTTAAAGATATATATCAGGCTAGTCACTGGTCTTTCTCCCCTTCGGGAGTTCCGACCTCAATAATTAACGCTAAGATAGTTGCCAACAAAATTAAATAGACTACTCAAGTTCAAATGCACCAGTATACAACTGATAGTACATTCCTTTTTGCTTGATTAGATCGTCGTGATCTCCGCGTTCGATAATGCGACCGTTGTCCATTACCATAATGGCGTTGGAGTTTTTAATCGTTGAAAGTCTATGTGCGATTACGAATACGGTACGGCCCTTCATAAGGTTGTCCATACCAGCTTGTACGAGAGCTTCCGTGTGCGTATCGATCGATGAAGTAGCTTCATCTAAGATCATAGCAGGAGTGTTTGCTACGGCTGCGCGAGCGATGGAAATTAACTGTCTCTGTCCTTGAGACAGGGAAGAAGCGTTGCCTTTGAGAACAGTTTGATACCCTTGAGGTAAACGAGAGATAAATTCGTCAGCGTTGGCGAGGGTAGCAGCTTTAATGCACTCTTCATTCGTTGCATCCAACCTACCGTAACGAATATTGTCCATAACTGTACCGGTGTAAAGGTTGATGTCCTGAAGGACTATACCTAAAGATCTTCTTAAATCCGGCTTTCTAATCTTGTTGATATTGATGCCGTCGTATCTGATCTTTCCGGAATCTATGTCGTAGAATCTATTGATTAAATTAGTAATCGTAGTTTTACCTGCGCCGGTAGCTCCAACTAGAGCGATCTTTTGACCTGGCTTAGCGTAAAAACTGACGTTGTGCAATATCTGTTTGTTAGGCGTGTAAGAGAAGTTTACGTTTTCAAGGGAAACTGCTCCTTTGAGTTCGACGTATGTAACTGAGTTATCCGCCTTGTGAAGGTGACGCCAAGCCCAGTGATTAGTCTGCTTTTTAGACTCGGTAAAGTTGCCGTTTTCATCTTTGGTTACATTGACCAAAGTGACGTAACCGTCATCGTGTTCCGGCTCTTCGTCCATGAGGCTAAATATTCGACCAGCTCCTGCGATACCCATGTTGATCAAACCTATCTGTTCGGAAGTCTGACCGACGTTTTGAGCAATCGTACGAGTGCTGGTTAAGAAGGAGACAATAACGCCTATTGTAAGGGGAGTAAAACCGCTGAAAGTTAGGTTTTGAGTCCCGGTAAATATAAATATTGCTCCCACAATTGCAATTACGACGTACAGGATGTTACCCAAGTTTCCTATAATAGGGAACAAGACATTAGAGTAATTGTAAGCCTTTCGACTTGTGTTGAATAATTTCTTATTGTAGACGTCGAAAGTCTTTTCGCCTTCCTCTTCGTGATTGAAGACTTTTACGACTCTTTGACCGTTGATGACCTCTTCAACAAAGCCTTCCTCCGCTGCTAAATCTTCCTGTTGTTTTACCATGTATTTGGCTGATCCCGCTCCGACGATTCTCGTTGTAAGAAGCATGAGAGCGATGAAGAATATTGCGATTAATGTAAGCCATATAGAGAAGGTGAACATCATGACAAACAGCGCAATAAATGTGAAGACAAATTGCACGATAGCGGGCATAGATTGACTTATGGTCTGTCTTATAGCATCAACGTCATTTGTGTAAGTAGACATGATTTCTCCGTGAGGGTGAGTGTCGTAGTATTTAATAGGAAGCTGTTCCATCTTGGTGAACATATCTTTCCTGAAGTGCATGAGAGTGCCTTGAGTGATGACAGCCATCAAGCGAGTGTAGGTAAACGAGGCGATAACGCCTGCTAAGTATACCAAAGCGATAATTCCGACGAACTCCAAGATTCCACTCCACACAGTATCTAATCCGCTGGAGATACCAGGGGTGATGTAGGTGTCGATGAGTATTTGAAGCATGACTGAACCGACGACAAAGCATACGGAAACGATCAGTATGCAGAAGAAGACAACGAGAAAATATTTCAAGTAGTACTTGTTTACGTACTGTATCAATCTCTTCAATGTTTTAAGGCTGGAAGCTTTTTTTGATTTCATATCTTTGATAGATTTTGCCATACTATTTACTTCCTTTCGTCTGAGACGTATAAATCTCTTTGTATATGCCGTTTCTCACCATGAGCGATTCGTGATTGCCATCTTCGATGATCTTTCCGGCATCCATAACTAAAATTCTATCGGCATCCTGAATAGAGGATACTCTCTGGGCGATTATGATCTTTGTTGTATCGGGTATATCAGCAGTCATACCAGCGCGAATTTTAGAATCCGTCTTGGTGTCAACTGCGGAAGTTGAATCGTCGAATATGATTATTTTGGGCTTTTTAAGCAAAGCTCTGGCGATGCAAAGTCTCTGTTTTTGTCCGCCGGAAACGTTGGTGCCACCGCGTTCGATGCGGTAGTTGTACTTTCCGGATAGCTGCTGAATAAATTCGTCAGCTTGAGCTAATTTACAAACGTGTTCCACTTGTTCGTCCGTTGCTTCTTTGTTGCCCCAACGAATATTTTCATATATGGAACCGGAAAAGAGGACGTTCTTTTGTAAAACTACAGCGACGTTGTCTCTCAAAAATTTAAGGTTGTAGTCCTTGACGTTGACCCCGCCTACTAATACGGAACCCTTTGTCGTATCGAACAAACGCGGTATCAACTGAATCATAGTTGTTTTAGCGGAACCAGTCGAACCGATGATTCCTATAGTCTGACCGGATTTAATCTGAAGATTGATTCCTTCCAAATTGTACTTAGTGCTCTCTTTGTTGTATTTGAAATTGACATTTTCAAAAGTTATTGACCCATCCTTCATCTCTGTCAATCCACTTAAGTTTGGATCAAGTGTTGATTCAGTCTGCAGGACATCCGCAATACGGTGAGCCGATTCGGTGGAAAGAGAAATCATTACCAAGACTTGAGATAGCATAAACAGAGAACTCAAAATCTGAATGGCGTAGGTTATCAGTGAACTCAATTGAGCTGAAGTTAATTCGCTTCCTTGGGACTGAATGATCAATCTCGAACCGAGAAGCGAGACTAAAAGAATGGCTACGTAAACTGAAAAGTTCATTATTGGAGTATTTAAAGCCACTACTTTTTCCGCGTGGGTGAAGTTATCGCGAATCGCTTCGACGTTCTTGTCGAATTTTTCCTGTTCGTGTTCTTCTCTGGCGAAGGACTTTGTCACGCGGATACCCTCGACATTTTCCTTTACGGAATTGTTGACGATATCGTACTTTTTAAAGATCTTTCTAAATATAGGTCCGACCTTTTTAAATACAAAGTACAGTCCCACGGATAAGAAGGGAATGATGCAAAGCATTAAAACTGCCATTTTCCAGGATATGATAAAGCTTCCTGCCAGGGCGAAAATGACCATCAAAGGAGCGCGAACTGCGATTCTTATTGTCATAAAGTAAGCCATCTGAGTATTTGTAACATCTGTAGTCAACCTCGTGACGAGTGAAGACGTAGAAAATTTGTTGATCTCTACGAAGGAGAAATCTTGAACCTTGAAAAACAAGTCGTGTCTCAAGTTTCTAGCAAATCCAGTTGAAGCGGTAGAGGCGGAGATTCCACC
>Ga0172378_10005786_pt1 | contig 11543 bp, 5 predicted proteins | sample GrowelOW332metaG_FD_119755 | JGI IMG/M metagenome (GOLD analysis project Ga0172378, IMG submission 119755) | Groundwater microbial communities from an aquifer near a municipal landfill in Southern Ontario, Canada - Pumphouse #3_1 metaG | ecosystem: Environmental > Aquatic > Deep subsurface >... | reverse complement strand
TCTAAAACAAATCATCATGCATATATGGAAGCCCATCATCTGATCCCTTTAAATATGCAAAAAGAAGTTTCAAATAGTCTTGATGTATATTCCAACCTCATTTGCTTATGTCCAACATGCCATATGCTCCTGCATCATGGTATGAAAGAAGATAAATCAAAAATTATTGAGAATCTTTATGATGTCAGAAAATACCGCTTGCAAGATGCAGGTTTAAGATTTGGAAAACATGAGTTTAATGAACTACTTGAAGAGAGTGGGGTTTATTGAAGCATGGATTAAATATTATAAGTTTTATCTATAACTTCTTCTTTTATGTAGTTGTTATTGAGCCAAAAACTAACTCTTGAACGCTTTTCTCCTTGAGGAGTTGACATCGTTTTATTCTTGCTATTTCTATCATGTGGACGGATATGAACTTTACGTTTATTCTTTATCTTTATAAAATTATCATAGTTATTTGCTTCAATTTTTTTCTTTGTATCCTTCCATACAGATTCTATCAGGTCAAAATCTTTTGTAGGTACATGCCAAAATATTACCTTGTCTAAATAATATAAATCATCAGTTGAATTATGTTTGAATAATACAAAGATAAATTGAGAAGTTATTTGATTATACAGAGTACTGTTTTCCCAAACTTCTTCTTCTAAAATTTCACAATAATCGAAAGCAGGAAAGGAAATACTCTCTTTTATTTTATAATTAGGTTCAACCCTAATAGTTTTCAATTGTAATCCACTTGCTTCAAACTCAAAAATATTTTTTGTAGTTTGTTTTAACCCTAATATATTCCTAGCTATATAAGCATATTGGCTTTTAAAATTATCTTTAAAAGAGAGATTCAAGCGTGTACCAATTTCTTTACTACTAAGTCCTAAATAAGGTCTGTAAGTTTCTATAACTTGTTCTTTAAACGACTTCTCTTTATTTAAGAATAAATGTGGAATTTGTTTTTGGTTGAGATTTTGTCTATCTTTTAAAGTCCTGTAAATGATATTGATGTAATTTGTTTTAAAACATAGAGCTCTGCCTCGAGCCTTTATATCACTGTTAGGTTGATCTTGCATTGAAGATGCAGCTGTTGCCCCTTTTGTGCAGGCTCCCAAATAAAGAGTATCTCCTTCTGAAAGTTCATGAGCCTTTCCTGCTTTTATTTTAGTAACAATTGTTTGCCAATCTTCCTTTATTTGAGCAGAATCTTCTTCCATACATTTCCAAAAGTCAGAAAATGATATTTTTAAATCACCAAGCTCTTTTGTTTGATCATAAAAATAAAATACTAATAGTATAAATGAGTCCTTTTTTAGAAAATGTGAATTTTCAAATGTTTCTTTGGCAATATCACGATATGTAAAATGATTCAAAACGAGTCTTTCTTTAACTCGAATTTCTCCATTTTTTAAAAACTTTAGAGGAGAAGTTTTTAATTCAATACCTGCTTCATCAAAATCTGGTTTAGATTCATTATCGTTTGGCTTTCCAAAATATACCTCTTCTAAGTAATTACCAAATCCACCTTTTCCTTTGTATTTTTTATTATTATTTGTATTGGTTCCATAAGTGGGTAAATCTTCACCTATAAATGATGCTGTATTTTCTGTAAATAAATCATTCATGTAAGAGGTTGATTGTTCATTTACTGTATCTATATATTCATCTATTACTTGGTTAACTGTTTTGTTATCAAGTTGTTTAGTATATTTTAGTATTGAGTTTTTATCTTTTTTATCGTATGTTTTCATTTCTAAATTACCATTTTTATATAAAATTTGTTGATCGAATTTCTTAATAAGAGTATAATACAAGCATAACACCAAATTAAGGCGGAATAAAGAATATGGCAAGAAAAGATAATAAAGTTGTTGAATTATTTGCGGGAGTCGGCGGTTTTCGTATTGGATTAGAGAGAACTGGTTGGAAAGTGATCTTCGGAAATCAATGGGAACCAGGGAAAAAAGTTCAACATGCTTTCGATTGTTATTCAAAACATTTTGAAGTTGAAGAGAAGTCTAATTTTGATGTATGTAAAGTAGATATTAAAGATATACCTTCTCATGATTTATTAGTTGGAGGTTTTCCTTGTCAAGATTATTCTGTTGCATCTACCTTAATTAACTCAAAAGGCATTCAAGGAAAAAAAGGTGTACTTTGGTGGGAAATTAGACGAATTGTCGAAGGTAAGAAACCAAAATATATAATTTTAGAAAACGTTGATAGACTTTTAAAATCACCAGCATCTCAACGAGGCAGAGATTTTGGTATTATTCTATCTTGCTTAAATGATTTAGGATATTCTGTTGAATGGCGTGTTATTAATGCAGCTGAATATGGAGAAGTACAAAGAAGACGTCGAACTTTTATATTTGCCACTAGAATGAAAACTTTAAAGAAAAAATTGTATTCAATAACAAAAGACCAAATATTAAATAAAAGTGGATTCTTTGCAAGAACTTTTCCCGTAGAAGAACAATTTAAAGTACAAATGAAATCATTTGAAATACCAAAAGATTTAGTTAAATTATCTGAAACATTTTCAGGTTCGTTTGAGAATAGTGGGTATTGTGATAATTTTGTTTGTTATACAGCAAGAACCGTTTCCAAATATGATGGCCCTTTCAAAGTTTTGAGTGAAGTATTAGAAAAAAATGTTGATCAAAAATATTATTTAGATAAAGAGCAATTGAATAGATTTAAGTATATGAAAGGTGGTAAAAAAATAAAAAGAACTGCTAAAAATGGTCATAAGTATTTATATTCTGAAGGACCAATAGCATTTCCAGATTATATAGATAGACCTAGTAGAACTATGTTAACTAGTGAATCAAGTAGTAACAGGTCAACTCATATTATTGAAGACCCAGAAACGCATAAGATAAGATTGTTAACACCTGTTGAATGTGAACGTTTGAACGGTTTTCCTGACAATTGGACAGATACAGGAATGCCTGAAAAAACAAGATATTTTTGTATGGGAAATGCCTTAGTTGTTCAATTAATTGAAACAATGGGAAAATCCTTACAGAAACTTAGATAGAAATAAAATGTAAAAATTGAGTTTAACTGAAATATTGATGCCAGAAAAACTCAATTATAAATAATCCAAATTTAACTTTTATTGATATTGCTTAATTAAAATCTGATATTGATTTTAATTAAGGATATCTTTAAAGATTAAGTCTAAATCTTCTTGAGAAGTTGTAGCTTCTTCTAATTCATTATTCTCGATACACTTTAGCATTGTAGCTTCCTTTTCTGCTAAACGTTTATATATTTTTTCATCAAAAGAAAATTTTTGATCTCGATAAGTATATGTGTTTTCCATAAAATACCATTGTGTTTCAACATTTGTAGGTAATCCAAGTCTATGAATTCTATCCTTAGATTGTAAAAGGTGAACTAAATTATAACTAAATTCAAAATAAATTGCGTCATGACAAACAGAGTGTAAAGAAACAGATTCTGCTAAAGTGTGAGGATTTGTTATGAGAACATCAAAAGAATCATTTTTAAAATCTTCAATAATTTGGAATCTATCTTCCAGTTTGACTTCCCCATTTATAATTTTTGCATTAATTCCCATTTCGGATAGATATATTTGAAAACTGTAAATCGTATTTGTAAAAATACACCATAAAATAACTTTTTTCTTGTTAGAGACTAGTTCTTTTATAAGTCCTAAACAATATTTCTTTTTACTAGGTAATTTTATTTCTTGGATTAAATTTAATACTTTTTTGCTGTTATCAACATAATCTATTTCTTCGATATTTTCTAAATCATCAAACATATCCTTAAAATCAGATTTTAATAAAGGGGCTAGGAGTAAATCAGGGTTAGATTCCATTTGCAGTAAACGAATGAACAATACTAGTTTGTTTTTATTGTATTTTGCCATAACAATTTCAAACAAGTCCTGTTCTTTTTGGGATACAGGATTATTTAGAATAATATCTCTATTGGATGGTGGTACAGATAATTGCTCTTTGGTTGTACGGCAGAAAAAAGGTTGTATTCTGGTATTTATTAGTTCTTTATCTCGTTCATTTGGATTGCTTAAAGTGGATACGCTGAAACCAAAAAAATCTTTATACTCATGACTGAATAGTATGTTTAAATTATTATAAATATCTTTATACGAATTAGGAATTGGAGTTCCTGTCATTGTGATTGTATAATCTGAATTTTTTGCTATTCTTAAAGCTTGATTAGCCAGCACTCCATTTATTTGCTTAACTTTATGGACTTCATCATAAATTAGTAAAGTATCTTTATCAACAATTCTAATAATTTGTTCTTTATAGGATGATAAACTCTCATAATTAAATAAAAACAAATTATAACCCAAATAGTTATATTTTAGTTCAGCTTTTTTTTCTGTAGTATTTTTAAATTTAGAATCGTGGATATTAAAGGTTTTTAATTCTATTTTGTTTCTGAAGCATGTGTTGAATTCATCAATCCAAGATCCAAATGAATTCTTAGGACCAATCATCACAATTCTCTTTGTAATCTTTTTGATATATAAGAATGCGAATACTCCCAAGGCTGAGGCTGTTTTACCTGAACCTGGAACCGAAAAATTACTAGATTTCTTCATGCTATACATGAAGAAAGAGTCCCACATTTGTTGGTCTCTCAGTTTTCTAGCCATGAAAGAATTTACATAATTGGAATATTTAGTAAAATTATCCATAATTATAGGATCATGATTCTTTATAGATTTCCCAATTTCATACCTATTAGAAATATATATTTGTCTTTTTTTTATATAGTTAAGAAGGTCCTCAGAACAATAATAAACCACATCATCATTTTTAAATATTCTTTCCAACATTGAGTTTAATGTTTCAAAATCTGTATATGATAGGTCTTTATTGAAAAAGACAGTATTTCTAGTACATTTATCAATATAAGGATTTAATTTTATAGAGATATAACCAGAGCTTATAAAATCTTGAAAATCATCATTGTCAAAATTGGTTCTTAAAATTAATCTATTATCAACATCTATGTAGTCTAATACAGCTGTCTTTTCCATGAATTATAATTCCTTATCAATTTAAATTTTGTGTGTATATTCAATTTAGAGAATAACTAATCATTAACGATTTGCATTATTTCAGATAATTTTGCTTGAATAGCATTGCAAGATTTTGCAATCTCTTTTTTTTGCTCAGCTTTTAATCTACCCAATATCAATTTATCTAGTCCATCGATATTTTTTAAAGCGTCATCCAAGAGTTCCATAGGTTTGGATTTTAAATTAGCTATTTTAGTTTTCTGATCAGCTTTTTGATAGGATTTATCTAATGTGGTTTTTAATTCCACATCACTTTTTACTTTATTGATAATTTCTGTAGTTGGAAGTTTGTTGGATTTTTTTTCAGAGTTAATTTTATCAACAATTTCTATACCGATATCTTGAACTTCTGGTAGAAATTCATTTTCAAATAAATCTGATTCAACAATTTCTTTCATACCCCTAATTAGTCTTGTTTTATCTTTTTTTGATGGCATAAATATATATGTAAAACCTGTAAATTTTACCTTATTCTGCTTTATTTTATCATCTTTATATCTTTTTAATATAAGGTTTAATTCTCTTATTGGTCCGTCAAGGCTTAATTCTTTTGCAATGTAAAATTGTTCAGGACATTTGATAAATTCCAAAAACTCTACCATTAATTTTGCAATTTCCAAATTTTTCTTTACTGTAGAGAGTTTTGTTGATGTTATGTTTGCATATTCTTTAACAGTTAAAAGATGATTTTTTTCTATATCTCGATAAACTCCTACTAGTCTTTCAATAGGGCCATAATCAACTCTAGGTTCTAATCCTTGTTGGAACCATAATTCTAGTAATTTGATAGATTTTTCGCTATCATCATAATTTCTATCTAAAATTACAGCATAAAAGTAATTATATGTTTCACTTTCTTCGCTTAAATCTCTCAAGCAAGTAAAGCGTCTGTTTCCGTCAATTACTCTCCCATCTTTTAAAACGATACCTGGTTCTTGTTGACCATTTACTTTTATATTTTGTTTAGTATTTTCATATTCTGATGGATTACTTTGGCGAATTCCTTCTTCGATAATTTTGTTATATTTTTTTAAGTCACTAAAGTCAAATCTATCAATACCATGTTCTATTTGGTACTTATTTACATAAGTTGCTATTCGATCATTTTTATCATTGTAATATAGTTGATCTAGTCTGATTTTGTATACTTTCAATATATCTGCTTTCCCTTCAAAAGATATTTTTTTAGTCTGTTTTGTTTCAGTAACAATTCCTGTGTTTCTTAATTTCGTATTCATTAAATTGATTTCTTGAGTTTGGATTGATTCCATTATTATTCTATCTCCTTTAATAATTCGTAGTGATTTATATATATAGTATCCATTATTTCATTATAATATAGACCTCTTTGTGCAGCAATTTGTTTCAAATCCATTTCATCTATGGATAATTTATATTTGGATTCAAAATCATACATAATATCATCAATAGTCCGTTTTCCTTCTTTTCGTATTATTGAAACAACTAAGTTTGCTTTTGAAATACTTTGATTTGTCGCTTTAAATAAGTATCCATTTTTTGTATAAATGAATTTTAATTTATCATTTGATTTTAATAAAGATTCATACAGATATGTATCAAACCCTATTTCCAATAAGTTATTTTTCATTCCATTTTTCTTAAGTGAATATATAGTAAAATAATCTCCCTTAGATTCTGATATACATTTTTCTGCAAAATCCACAAAATCTTTTTTTGAAATATTAAATGAGTAGAAATATGAAATTTTTCTATATTTGTACTTAGAAAACTCTATAATTTCAAAACTCATTTTAGCTTTTTTTATATATTTAATGCATGTTGAGTTATTCTGTAAGACTTTTAATTCATCAGATATTAAATCAATGCATTCATTTTTAAGGAACAACATAGAAATATATGATTTTAAATTGTCATACCTTTTTGATAATATGATATTTCCAGTAATGTTGAAGTTTAATTTTTCGATGAATTTATCATCTAATTTTTTTAAATTTTTTTTACCAAATTTGTCAATATAAATTTTCTTAACTGTCATTAAATCATAAATCTCATAGTTAAGATTGTTCTTTAAATATATAAATTCTTCATCATCAGGTAGATCACTATCAGAAAGTTGATACTTTGAGTTGACTAGGTATTTGCTGATAGGTCCAAAATAGTTCTTAAGTACAGTACAACAAGGAACTCCATATATTTTTTCATATTTTATTGCTAGTGAAATTTTATTGATTGGTGAATTTTCTTTTAGCAATTTAAGGACTTGATTCTCCCTGCTATTGTTACCAATTATTAAATTAGGTGAATCAATAAACTTGATATCAGATTCATCCTCATCAATTAAATTCCAAAGTATATAATATAATTCATAGTGATTTCTTATATCGAATTTTTTCATTGTTCTAGGGTAATCTCTGAAAATTAAATTAGTTGAAATCTCCATATCACAATAATTATTGAAATCTATTTCAGCCAATAAATTTAAAAGATTATATTTTGATTCATCGTAGTATCTAAATACATCATCTTTCCCCATTATGATATTTTCTGAATTTAATACAATTTCCCTTATTTCCATAATAGAAAATAATTTATTACTATTTTTAAATAGATTATGTGTTAATCGAGATTTATATATATTATAAAAGGTATCAATACTTGTTTCTTCTGAAGCAAAGTTTTTTATTAATGAATTTAATTGAGATAAAGAATTTTTTAAATAGTATTTACCGTTTAAAGCTAGATAATTATCTTCTAAGTAATTTTCTATATTCTTTTTCAGCCATGATGGAATTGAATTATCTTCCTGTATACTGGTAATTTTGCATTTACCGTTGTGGTAAACTTTATTAAGATAGTAATAAGAGAAATTATCATCAATCATAAATATTAAATCAAAAGACTTAAGATTCCATTGATATTTTTCAAAAATGGAAGTGAAATAATCTTCTATTAGTAAAGGTCTATTATTCAATACTTCACATTCTATATTTTTAATTTCGTTTAAAGTTACATTAAATGTAGAATTAATATTTTGTTTTGGTTCATTTTTAATTAATTTTAGCATTATACTTTTATTAATTTCATTTTTTAATGATAATATATAATCTTTAAAAGATATTCTGTATAAGAAATAATACTCATTCAATAATACTATTCGCTTATTTTTTTCCATATATTTTAGAATTATAGGAACCAAGTTGATTGAGAAATTTTTAACATCTTCTGAATCTAATAAATCTTGACGAGAAATAAATTTCTTCTTTTTGATTAAATCAAAAATAGTTGACTCTAATGATTTTTTATTTACTGTTGAATATTTAGTAACCTTTCTCAGGAAATGTAATATCTGTCTCTTATTCGTAGGACTTAAATTATTTAACCCCCAAAATTCATCTTGCGATAACTTAAGTATTTCTGATACTTTGGTAATTAGTTTTGAATTTAAAAAACTACAGATTGAATAAGGTAAATGAGTAGTATTAAAAACTATATCATCTCGTTCGATTTTATTTGAATCTATATACTTAATATTGTCTAGAATAGCTTGTTCACCATATATATATTGGAGAATACTGCTATTTCTTTTTAAATTGAATGCATTTTGTTTGTTTGCTAGATTATCTGTTTCAATAGAAGAAACACCATTATTTAAATTGACATTAGCATAGTCAAATAATGTCTTTGTTGTTTTTGTATATTCCTGTTTCTTTTGTTGAACTTTTTCTCTATCTGAATATTTATTTTCTGGTGTTACTATAGTGCTATTAGAATAATTATCTATATTTGAATTGTAACTACTCTTTTTCAATAATTTTTGTTCTTTCAATCCTGTACCTTTGAGAGTGTTTTTTGTCTCATTAGTTAACACTTTGGGGGCATTTGCCTTTATTACTGAAAAATTCCCAACGATTTCTGAAGTGTAATTAAAGTTTAATAGAGTTTTATTTTGTAATATAGTAGTGTACTTGTCATAATAATTTCCAGCTTTATCTACATCAATGCTAGATAATAGTACTTGATAATAATTTTTTAAGAACGCAGGTCCCATAAATTTTATTGCAATTGAAAAAGGTTTTGGTTTTGTGTTATTTGACATAGAAATATTCAAAGATTTTTGTGATTCTATAATTTTAGTATTGATGTAAATTATTTGATTATTGTAAATCTCTGGATAGGTTATTTTTAGTTCAGATTGGGTATTGTTAAAGATTTTAAAACATATTTTCTTTTTTTCATTGGTTTTTCCATTAGTTAAAGAAGTTCTTTGTTTAACCTTGTTAACCTTGGTAGTGGTACTGTCCTTTAAACTGAAGCTTTTGTCTATTTGTTTTGAACTATTTTTGTTTGGACTTATAGAAGCTGATGAAGCTAATATAGTAGTTGAATCAAAAAAATGTTTGTCTAAAATTTCATGTTGAATATATTTATTATTGAAACAAAAATATTTATTGTTTACAATTTCTTTTCTTGATGCAATCATTGTTTTATAATTATTATTTTTATTCATTTGTGATATATGAATTTTTAAACAAGAATTTGATTCGATAAATCTATTGTACTGTTTATTTATAATTTTCTTTTTTGTATCAATCCATACTTCTCTTATAATATTAAAGTCTCTTGAAGGAACATTCCAAAATATTACCTTACTTAGTTTATAGGGAAGGCTTGGATTATTATGGTTAAATATTATAAAGAGATAGGGGCTAGTTATCTGATTGTATAGCTTGCTATTGTCCCATTCCTCTGCAGTAATATCATAATAATTAAAAGAACATAAAGGGATGCTCTCTTTTATTTTTTTATCTGGTTCTATTAATATGGTCCTTAATTCTATTCCAGAAGCATCAAACTCATAATATGTTTCTTGGAAATTTTTTATTCCAAGAATTTTATCAATAATCAACTGATACATATTGGGATTTAATTGGTTACTCGGTAGATTTAAAGAATTACAAATTTCTTGTGTGGTATTCCCAATATAAGGTTTGAAGGAATCTAGTATGAGAGATTTAAATGATTTTGGACTTGTCTTAGAAAAATATCTTGGATAATAATATTTATTTAATTGCTTTATTCGCAAAATATCGTAGATTTTGTTTATATAGTTTTTCTTGAAACAGAAATACATTTCCTTTGAAGATAGCTCTGGTACAGATAAAGATTTAGATTCTAAGAATTTAGAATTTGGCAAGTCATTAGTGCAAATTCCTAAATATAATGTCTCACCATCTGAAACTTCATTAACTCTCCCATTTTTAACTTTGCCTGCTATTAATTCCCAATCTTCCTTTATTTGTGCATAGTCTTTTTTGAAGCATTCCCAATAATCCACAAGAGCAATTTGAGTATCTTTAATACTTACATTTTTATTATATTTATAGAAAATTAAAAGAATTTTTGAAAATTCCAAATATAATCTTGATGTTTCAAACGTTTCGCTTGCTATCTCTTTATATGAAATAGGATAAAGGATTAGATTTTCTGTTACTTTAGTACTGATATTTGCTAAATTTATTATTGGAGAAGTTTTAAGCATAATATTTGCTGTATTTAAATTAAATTTTAAATTATTGTCATCTAATTTAAAATAATATGTCTCTTGCAAATATTTTTCAAATTTAATGCTCGTTATACTGTTTTTTATATCAATATCTGTTTTTTCTTTTTGTAAAAAAGAATTTTCATTTAGATAAAGTGATAACTTTTGACTCTTAGAAATTGTATTATTTTCTTTTAGTGCTTGTTGAACAGTTTTTGATTCTAGTTTCTTATAATGTTTAAGTATTGAGTTTTGAATGTTTAATTTAAGTATTAAGTTTTGAATTTCAATTTCCATTTTTTTCCAGTTCTATTTCCATATACTAAGATTTATTTTAATTTAATAACTAAAATTGTTATAATAATAGCATTGTTTTTGTACGAATGATAGGTTGAGAGTGAAAAAATATTACAGAGTAATTTTATGTATATATAAGTCCATATGTTTAGTCTAATACTTTAATTTATTTTTTTCCAGATAATTCTATAACTTTTTTTGAAAGCTTAGAATAGTAGATTGAACTACATTTATATAATTTACAAGTAAAACTATATTTAATTGTTATCTTTGTTTTTTAGGTTTGATGTTAATTAGAATTCTATATTTTGTTTGTTCAATATTTGATAATTTATATAAAACGGTGAATTGAAAAACTAAATGCACAGTTTTTACTTTTTGAAAAAGTAACTGCAATACTTTCAACAAAAAAGGCTCAATTGAAATATTAACTGCAACCTTTTAGGCGTTTGCAATAGTTAATGCAATTAAAATAGTAAGAAGTTTTTCATTTGACTTTTTCGGTTTTTGGACTCAATATATGGATTATAAGAAGAAAAATTAAGAATTTAGCATACAACCATCCTGGATTAGCAAAATACTTGTTTTTTGCAATATAAAATGCAACCCCTGATTAGATACTTAGTATTAGTATAGGTA
>Ga0172378_10005784_pt1 | contig 11547 bp, 10 predicted proteins | sample GrowelOW332metaG_FD_119755 | JGI IMG/M metagenome (GOLD analysis project Ga0172378, IMG submission 119755) | Groundwater microbial communities from an aquifer near a municipal landfill in Southern Ontario, Canada - Pumphouse #3_1 metaG | ecosystem: Environmental > Aquatic > Deep subsurface >... | reverse complement strand
CCAAATAAAATGAAAACCCTCTCCCTTAATCATCACCGTTTTTATAGCCTCGATAAACCATGTAGCAGGAAATATTTGACAAAGCCATTGTAATATCACAGGCATATTTTCTATAGGATAAATAAAACCGGACAATAGAGTAGTAGGCAGAAAAAGAGAGATAATAGACACCAATAATGCGCCTTGTTGAGTATCTGTGATAGAAGAAACGAAAACTCCAATGGATAGAGCAGTTAACAAAAATATAATACAAACTAAGAATAACATTATATAACTCCCATTAATAGGCATATCGAAAATAGCAATACTCATAGCTATAACGATGATTACATCTATAAGACTCAAAAATAAATATGGTATAAGTTTACCAATAATTATGTGATATATTCTTAGAGGTGAGACCTTTAAAATACTTAAAGTACCAGTTTCTTTCTCTTTAGTAAGAGATACAGAACTCATTATAGCTGATATCAATGTAAGAATCAGAGCCAAAAGACCGGGAACAAACATATACACATCTCTTAATTCTGGATTATAGACGAGTCTAAGAGACATATTTATAGGATCTTTTATATATGGACTCTTTAATTTCTTTTTAGTAAAAGCTGAAACAATAGAACTAATATACTGTTTAATTATAGTGGAAGTATTCAGATTAGTAGCATCTGTTATAATTTGAATAGTAGTAGTCCCTGATTTTTTGAAATCCCTGGAAAAATTGTCAGGAATGATTACAGCCACAGAAATATCCTTATTCTTAAATCTCTCATCTAATTCGCTATCCGTAAGCACATTAGCAGAATTAATAAAATATTTAGAAGCTAAAATCTTATTAGTCAACTCTATAGACATCTCATCTTTCGATTTATCTAATATAGTTATAGTAGCATCCCTCACCTCCGACCGTATAGCGAATCCGAATAAAGTTATCAGCACTATAGGCAGCACGAAGATTATAAGTAGAGTCTTCTTATCTCTAAATATATGATAAAATTCTTTTCTTATAAATGGACTCAATTTATTCATTTTATATTCTTTTTAAGGCAATATTTTTAGAGCTTTTTGAAACAATAGCAGTTTATAAAGTAGAAGTATCCCGAGCGAGCAAATAAAACAACTCATCCATATTTCCCACTTTAAACTCTTTCTTCAAATCATCAGGAGCACCCAGCGCCATAATTTTACCATTAACCATAAGGGAAATCCTATCGCAATACTCAGCCTCATCCATATAATGTGTAGTAACAAAAACCGTAGTACCCTTCTCAGCAGCTTCATAAATCAGATTCCAGAAACTCCTCCTGGTAACAGGATCCACACCACCAGTTGGCTCATCAAGAAAAACTATTTCAGGATTATGAATAACAGCTATAGAAAAAGCCAATTTCTGTTTCCATCCTAAAGGAAGACTAGAGACGAAAGCGTTTCTTTGACCACTCATTCCAAGACGCTCTAATATATCTTTGCTTCGTTTTATTATCTCATTAGACGATAAACCATATACAGAAGCATAAAACCTGATATTTTCAAACACCGTCAAATCTTCATATAAAGAAAACTTTTGACTCATATAGCCGATATTCCTTTTAATATTCTCCTGTTGGAGATTAATGTCGAATCCAGCCACAGTCCCCTTTCCAGAAGTACATAAAGACAGACCACATAACATACGCATAGCAGTAGTCTTTCCTGCGCCATTAGCTCCTAAAAAACCGAATATTTCACCTTTTTTAACATCTAAAGATATAGCATCTACGGCCGTGAAATCTCCAAATTTTTTAGTAAGATCTTTAATATGTACAGTCGTCTCTGGATTATTATTAATCATTATTTTAAACTTTATTATTCGACATAAACTCTATAAAACAATCCTCTATACTAGCCTTAATAGGCTTTATCTTCGTAGCAGAAATACCATTTTCTTCTAAAAAAGAATTAATATCAGATTCTGAAATATCCTTCTTCGAACTTATAAAATGTACACTTTTACCGAAAGCATTACTACTATGAGTATTATCCCAATCATCAAATAACTTTATTATATCAAAGATTTTCTTAGATTTCACTTCATATATAGTATATGGAAATGAATTAATGATTTGTTGAGGTGTATCAATAGTCATTATTTTACCTCTCTGAATAAGAGCCACTCTATCACACAGAATAGCTTCATCCATATAAGGTGTAGAAACGAAAATTGTAATATTTTTAGTCTTAAGACTTTTCAACATCTGCCAAAATTCTCTTCGAGAGACTGGATCTACACCAGTGGTAGGTTCATCTAAAAATAATACTTGAGGCTGATGAACGAGAGCACAGCATAGAGCCAATTTTTGTTTCATGCCTCCAGAAAGTTTTCCTGCTGGCCTATTCTTGAATGGTTCTATTTGTAACCAGATATCTTTTATTAATTCAAAACCTTCCTCGATACTAGTACTAAAAATATCTGCGAAAAATTTAAGATTTTCATATACAGTTAGATCACTATATAAAGAGAATGTACCAGGCATATACCCAACTATATTCCTTATCTTTTTCCTATCTTTAAATGTATCAAGACCGCAAACTTCTGAACTTCCTTCATCAGTTTGACTTAGAGTAACAAGTGATTTGAAAAGGGTAGTTTTACCTGCTCCATCAGGTCCTATTAATCCAAATAACTCGCCCTCTTTTATGTGTAAATTAATATTCTCAAGAGCTTTGACTCTTCCAAAACTTTTACTAACATTATTTATCTTAATAAAATCCATTTTACTTTTCTGAGAATTTAACCCTGGCTGGCATACCTATCTTTAAACTACCATCATTAGGAACTAATATTTTTATCGCATATACTAGATTAGTTCTTTGTTCTTTTGTTTGGATTACCTTAGGTGTGAACTCTGCTTTATCAGAAATCCAAGTGATTCTACCTTTATATTTATTTTCTGAATCTTTCGATGCATCTACTAAGATATTAGCATATCCACCTATTTTTATCTTATTCAATTGAGTCTCACTAACATATGCTCTACATAAAAGACTATCCAAATTCGCCATTTTAAATAATGGTTTGCCAGCACTGGTAACTTCACCAGCATAAGCATATTTAGTAAGTACGACGCCATTAATGGGAGAGATTATAATAGATTTAGATATCTTATAATCTAATAATTTTATTTGTGCTTCAAGAGCTGTAGCTTCTGCTATTAATCCTTTTTGCTGGGTATTCAAAGATGAAGAAGTAGCTACTATCTGCTTTTTGATTACTTTAACTTCTGAATTTACATCATCTAATTGTTTACTAGTAGCAGCATCAGACTTAAATAAATCTTTTATACGATTCTGCTCTAATTCTGCTTTAGCTAATTTTTCTTTTAAGACATTTATCTGATCTACTATATTTGGTAGTTTAGCATAAATAGCTTTTACACTCTGCCTAACTTGAATCTTTTGAAGATGAAGTGGTATAGTATCTATGAGTCCGAGCTCCTGCCCTTTGAATAACTTGTTACCTTCTTCTATATTCATAGCTTCGATTTCACCATTGCCCTGTGATGAGACGATGATTTCGATAGCTTCTAAGTTTCCATAAGCATCGTAATTTTTATCTGGGGAGCTGCAAGATGATAAACTGCCTGTGAAAACTATTATACAGCATAGTATTAAACTTTTAACTCTTATTTTGTTCATAATGATTATTTTATTAGAATGTAGTGAGGTATGTTTTTAGCATATCACTAATTATTTTTTTTCTATCTCTCATTTCTTTTACGAATATTTTATCATCTATATTCATAACTTTTTTGACTAATGGTTTACTTATGAAAGGGAAAACACATAATGATACTATATTAAGAATTATAATTTCTGGATTATCTATTTTACGAATAATACCTTTTTCAATGTCGCGATTAAGTGAATTTATGAATACTTTTATGAAATTATTAGTATGCTGCAGTGTCGCTATTCTAGAGTTTAAAAGTTCGGAATGCTTAATAATCTCTTGAAATATAAAGCTGGTTAATTCTGGATTTTTAATTAATGCTTCAGTATAAGTATTAACTGCGTGTTCGATATTTTCACATGCTGAATTTTCTGCAGAAATCTCAAACTTCATTCCGTTTAATATTTGTAAAACTATATTGTCGAAAATTAAATCAAATAAATCCTCTTTACTTGAAAAATAATAATTAACCAGAGCTAAGTTCACATCTGCTTTTTTGGCTATATCTCTAACCGAAGTACTTTGATATCCATTTTCGATAAATAATGCTCTAGCTGAATTTAAAATAGCTTCTTTTTTATCTCTTTTATCCATACTATTAATTTATACAATTGTAATTATTAAACATTTGTTTTAAACATACGTTTAATAATTTATAATGACAAAAATAACTGAATAAATTAACTTTACAAATAAATCAGTAAAAATTACAAATTATATAGCGCTAAATACCTTATTTTAAAATAGATAGTTAAGATTTACATAGAAGCTACCACCATCAGCATCTTGCTTGTCTAGTGGAACACCATATTCAAGTGCGACTATGAAATTCTCATTCATAATAAAACGAAAACCAGCACCAGTGGTGATATGCATTGAATCATTCTTTTTTCCTTGGGCAATGTATGCATTGTATGCAGCCATATCAGCTACATAAGATTCCGACCCTGTGGAAATATCAGAATCCATACTCAAATCTTTAAAAGACATACCTCCATCCATAAAAGCACTTAACCCTAAAGAGATATTTTGGTTCATTAAAGGAAAGGAGCGGAAACGCTGTCTTAGCTCTATATTAAATGAACCAACATCCAGTCCTACCAATCTATCAAGTAACATACCTCGTATAGTTCTATAGCCACCGAAAGCATTTTTATCAGAACCTTTTCCCATAACAGAAGTATAATAAAGTTCATAAAAAGGAGCAGAGTTCCCAAAGGTTCCCAGATAATTTAATCTATAAGCGAAAACCAATGACTTATCCATAATAGGTAAATAATTACAAAACATTAAATTATATCTGTAATAAGGATCAGAAGTACCTAAAAATTTAGGAGCAGCTATTAATTGAGCTTCAGCCCAGATACCTTTTGAAGGAGCATTTTCTACATTTCTCGTATCATACATAAGACCTAAACGAATAGCACTACTGGCTCCACCATCAGCCTGGTCATCAGAAATGATTCCCCATTTCTTATATTGTTCGAAAAGAGTTAAACGAGAATCAGGGAAAATCTCATCTGCACTTTTACCATCATTAATTTTATCTCTATCTAGATCATCAAGTTTAACATAATTAAAATGATATCCGGCTTCCCAATAAAAGTTGGTTTCTCCAATCTGTCCTATTAAATCTGCTTTAAAAGTAGGGTCTATCTTATCCATTCTATAATATGCGGATAATTCTGAAGCATTAAAATAAGCACGATATCCATTAAACCCATAAAAATTCATCGCTGTAGATCTTAAAGCAGAAGCAGCGACAGATAGTCTCATTCCGGGAATAAGAAATTTAGAGTCATAATAAACAGAAAAATAAGTAGAGCCTTTGGTATATCTGGATATTTCGAAATACCACTGTGATAAAGGGTTAGGATAGGTCTCTCCATCTCCGAAATTATATAAATTTAATATTGCCCCGTATTGAAATCCCAAGTCTGCATCAAATGCTATGACTGGAAGAGGTCCGAAATTTACGCCTGTTTTAGTAATGGTCTTATTCTCCTCTCTAGTCTGAGCCGAGATAGCATTCTCTGAGCTGCAAATAAAGAAAATATTAAGTCCAAATAATAGACTAATTATGAAGAATATTTTTTTCATGATTAAATACTTTTAATAAATAATTTGCGAACTGCAGAAATCTTTTTTCTCAGTTTAATTCTATTTAATAATTTGATATCAGAACGAATAATTCTCAGCAAATGGAGACTGTCTTCTGTCACGATATTCATAGGAATAATTAATATCAATGCGAGAAGTGCCCACTCCCATCTAAATAATACAAATAAAATGATAGCATATATCGTTAGTAATATAGGCTTTAAAAATAAAGTTACGAAAAATTGTAACGAATTATAAAAAGTTTTATCCGAGAATCTCTTAAATAATAATCTAGATACTATGTTAATAGGAGCATCCAGAATATGCATAGCTAATATATAGGGAGAACCTAGAATAGCGATATTAATATTTAGAGTACGAGACCAGAAAGGGTGCTTAACTATAATAGAATTACTACTAATCTTAGCCTTTACTCTTATATCATAAATTTCTTGACATAAATCCAGAATCTTTCTAGCGAGTTCAGGATTCTCCTCCTTCATCTTAAGGATTTGAGCTACTGTTAATTTATTAGCCTCTCTTCTCGTAACAAGAATACTTCTATTTATGTCTTTTACAGGAATAATTTCAGCGAAAGATACATCGTCATATTTTTCTTCTTTCAAAGATTCTATTTGATAATTCAACATAATACTAGTTAGCTGATAGATAGAATAATAGTCTTCGTCATCAGGAATGTATAGAATGTTTTCTTTCATACGATTACTTAATTCTGACTTCATCATATTCATGATTTCAGGAATAGTATCTTCTGAATGTTCCTCTAAAAAGTTTTTAACATTTATAGGACGACCTATCTGAACCAGTACAGTAGAACGGAAACGATAAAAATTACCATATTCAATCCCTAGTGGAACTATATAAATCGGCACTTTATCTGATATATTTTTTTGAGCTTTTATGGCAATGCGAAAGATTCCTTTGGTTAGTGGGAGTAGAGAGTGCATACCCCTATGTGTGCCTTCTGGCAGAATACAAAATGCGACTCCATCTTTCAGTACATCGACAGCTTTCTGAAACGTCTCATCATTTTTCTTGACTTCATTAATACCATCTCTAATTCGCTTTATTGGCATTATTTTAATAAAAGCCAAAAGCTTAGCGATTTTAGGATTCTTGAAAATATCAGCACGAGATACGAAAACAGTCGGTTCTTCTCTTAATGCTAAAACTACTAAAGCGTCCATTAATGCATTAGCATGATTTGGGGCGAAGATTATAGATCCGTCTTCAGGTATATTTTCTTTTCCTACATATTCTATACGTCTATAAGACATCTTTAACTGGTAATCGACGTAATGTTTTAATAAAGAATATAAAAATTCAGGATCTTGTATTTTTCTTTTTTTAGCCATAGCTCAAAGATAAAAAATTATAAAGACTTTTTCCTAAATATTGAAGAGATGCTGAGTCCAGCTATGATATGCCATATTCCCCACCAAGCTGTTATAAATAACATTCCGCCCATTCCTTGTTGAGGAAAGATAGCCGGATTAAATAAAAGAACTAGTCCTAAACCAGAGTTCTGAATGCCGACTTCTAATGTTAATGAACGTCTATCTATTTTTGGTAGTCTAAATATACTTGCTCCAGTGTAACCAAGAGTCAAGGCAAATAAATTATGAATAACGACGATAATAAAAATGAATTGGATATAATGTAAAAACAAATGAACATTTTGACCAAAAGCTGCTATTACCATAAATATAAAGAAAACTAAAGATAACCACTGAAAAGGCTTTTTAATTTTCTCAGTAAGACGCGGAAAATAATTTGAAAATAATATTCCAAGAACAATAGGGATACCTAGTAATAATAATACCTGCTTAAACATAGGCATAAAACTTATGGTAAGTACAGGAAGTGCACTTGCTTTTAGATTTAAATAATCATAATAAAGCTTTCCATAAAGTGCGAAATTAAAAGGAGTCATTAAAGTCGCGAAAACAGTAGTGACAGCAGTCATACTAACAGATAATTCAACATTGGCCTTGGCGTAGGATGACATGAAATTAGAGATATTTCCTCCAGGGCATGCGGCTACTAAAATCATTCCTAATGCGACAGTAGGAGTTATCCATCTAGAAAGCACTAAAGTTAGAATGAAAGTAATAAAAGGTAATCCAAACCATTGTAGTAGCAGTCCTACGATTATAGATTTTGGTTTTGTAAAGATAGTTTTAAATGTATGAAACTTAATGCCTAAGGCTACTCCAAACATAATTATAGCTAGCACGATATTAATAGTATTAATACCAGCAGCATTAAAATTCAAACTTATACTATCTAAGGTTTTTAGTTGTTCGTACATAAAATAATAAGGCGTAGGACGTTAGTGACCTACGCCTAAATTTAATCGATTAGTTCACGATTATATAATAATTAATCTTGAATAGCTTTGATACCAGGAAGAGTTTTACCTTCTAAGTATTCAAGCATAGCACCACCACCAGTGGATACATAACTAACTTTATCAGCAAATCCCATTTGAGTAACAGCAGCTACAGAATCACCACCACCAACTAAAGTAAAGGCACCTCTTTCAGTAGCTTTAGCTAATAATTTAGCAGTCTCGTTAGTAGAAACAGCGAATTTAGGCATTTCGAATACACCTAGAGGACCATTCCAAAGGATAGTGTTACTTTTCTCTATTACATTTTTAATGAATTCTATGCCAGATGGAGCAGCGTCCATACCTTCCCATCCGTCTGGAATTTCGTCATTAGGAACGATTTTAGTATTTGCATCATTTGAGAAAGCATCAGCGATAAGAACTTCTCTTTTTAAATGAAGATCTACATTCTTTTCTTTTGCTTTTTTGATGATTCTTAAAGCAGTATCGATCTGATCATCTTCACAGATACTAGTTCCTATTTTTCCACCAAGCGCTTTGATGAAAGTAAATACCATACCACCACCAATGATAAGATTATCTACACGGTCTAAAAGATTCTCTATAATACCGATTTTAGATGAAACTTTAGCACCACCGATAATAGCTGTTAATGGGTGTTGAGGATTGTTTAAAACTGTGTCTATAGCTTTAATCTCGTTTTCCATGATATATCCAAACATTTTGTCATTTGGGAAATAAGAAGCTATAAGTGCAGTAGAAGCGTGAGATCTGTGAGCAGTACCGAATGCATCATTAATATAACAGTCTGCGTAAGAAGCAAGAGTTTTAACAAATTGTTTTTGAGACTCTTTAACAGCTTTTTTAGCAGCATCTTTAGTAGCCTGGTCAGCATCTTTAGCTAAACCAAAAGGTTTGCCTTGTTCTTCTGCATAAAAACGTAAGTTTTCAAGAAGAAGTACTTCACCATCTTTAAGCTCATCAGCTTGAGCTTTAGCTTTCATGCAATCATCAGCGAATTTGACATCTGTTCCAAGTAGTTCAGATAAGTGTCCTATAATATGTTTTAAAGAAAATTTATCCTCAGGACCTTTTGGACGTCCTAGATGAGACATGATAATAAGTGAACCTCCTTTCTCTAATACTTTTTTTAGCGTAGGGATGGCAGCTCTCATTCTAGTGTCATCAGTAATTTCAAATTTTTCGTTAAGTGGAACATTGAAGTCCACACGAACGATAGCTTTTTTACCAGTAAAGTCGTAATTGCTAATTGTTTGCATTATCTTAAATTTATTTTAATAGTATATATTATATATTCTCTCGCAAAAGTAATAAAAAATATTTTTTTATCTATCTTTGTGGTTGAAAATAGATAATATGTTATTAGAATCACCATCAGAGAACTGGAAGGATTATGAATTAATCGATTCTGGAAATTTCGAGAAACTTGAACGTTTCGGACGTTTTATATTACAAAGACCTGAGCCCAAAGCTTTATGGCCTAAAGCTTTGTCTGACCAGGAATGGATAAAAAGAAGAAATACTTTATTTACCCAAGGTGCAGGATTTAATCGTCAGGGCAAGGAAGATAGTGGAAATTGGAAAAGTGACCGTTCCATGCAAGATCGTTGGGTAATAGGTTATAATGGATTAAAATTACGTTTAGGACTTACATCATTTAAACATGTAGGAGTATTTCCAGAGCAAGCTCCCAATTGGGATTTCATATATACACAAGTCGAAAGAATAAAGAAAATTAACGACAAGACAGCTTTATCTACAGGGAAACTAAGTCAGGCTCCGAAAGTTCTTAATTTATTCGCTTATACAGGAGCGGCATCATTGGCTGCTAAAAAAGCAGGAGCAGATGTAACTCATCTTGATTCTGTAAAACAAGTAGTTACTTGGGCTAAAGAGAATATGGAGAGGAGTGGACTAGATAATATAAGGTGGATCGTTGAAGATGCACTTAAGTTCGTTAAAAGAGAGGCTAAAAGAGGACATAAATATCAAGGAATTATTCTTGACCCTCCAGCATATGGAAGAGGACCAGATGGAGAGCGTTGGAAATTAGACGAAAGTCTATATGAATTATTAGAGGCTTGTTCTAAAATTTTAGCACCGAAGGATAGTTTTATGGTTCTGAATCTTTATTCGAATGGATATTCAGCCATGTTAGCAGATACTCTTACTAAGGTGGCTATGGGTGATAAAGGTGAGAGAATTTCAGGAGAACTTATATTAAAAGATAATTTCGGAAGGTCATTACCATTAAGTGTTTTTACTAGATTAATATTATAAAAAATGAGTGCATTATTAGCTATAAATTGGGATGTAGATCCAGTAATTTTTCATTTAGGAAGATTATCAGTAAAATATTATTCCCTATTATTCGTATCTGGATTTATCTTGGGATATTATTTGTTTACGTGGTTTTATAAAAGAGAAGGATTACCTGCTAAACTTTTAGATCCACTTTTATATGCTATGTTATTATGTACATTGGTTGGTGCCCGTTTAGGTCATGTCCTTTTTTATGATCCGGCATATTACTTTGCTCACCCGATAGAGATTTTACAAACGTGGAAAGGAGGCCTTGCCTCTCATGGAGGTGCTATTGGCGTGATGCTTGGAATATGGTGGTATGTTAACAGATATGGTAAAAAATATGGATTCGATTTTTTCTGGGTCATAGATAGATTAGCTATAGCAGTAGGTTTTGAAGGCTGTTTGATTCGTCTTGGTAATCTATTTAATTCTGAGATTTATGGAGATCCTACTGATTTACCATGGGGATTTGTATTTAAATTAAGAGGAGAGACTGTTCCAAAACATCCTACACAGATTTATGAAGCCTTGGCGTATCTTGCCTTAGGAATCATTTTGCTTTGGGTTTATAGAAAATATTTACCAAAATTAAAACGAGGTGTTATTTTCTCTGTCTTTATAATTGGTTGTTTTACAGCGAGATTCTTGATAGAATTTATAAAACAAGTACAAGAACCTTTTGAGAAAGGAATGTCTTTAAATATGGGACAATTATTAAGTATCCCTTTCATTTTAGCTGGTATAATTATTTTAATTTGGGTACATAAACATGGACGTTCAGCTATGTTGACTCCTACCAAATTAAATACAGCACGTGAAGCTGCTAAGAAATTGGTATAGATGAGTGATTATAGTGAATATGATTTAATATGTGTGCTTGGACCTACTGCCTCTGGTAAGACTAAGTTCGCTGTTCACCTTGCCTCAGAACTCAATACTGAAATAATATCTGCAGATTCAAGGCAAGTATATAGAGGAATGGATATAGGTACGGGTAAAGACATTTCTGAATACACTATTCCTGATGGAAATGGTGGTT
>Ga0172378_10005782_pt1 | contig 11551 bp, 10 predicted proteins | sample GrowelOW332metaG_FD_119755 | JGI IMG/M metagenome (GOLD analysis project Ga0172378, IMG submission 119755) | Groundwater microbial communities from an aquifer near a municipal landfill in Southern Ontario, Canada - Pumphouse #3_1 metaG | ecosystem: Environmental > Aquatic > Deep subsurface >... | reverse complement strand
TCAAATCAATCAAGAAGTAAATCGCATTGTTAGTGAAGATTATAAGATTGAAAGACACAAAATCAGTCTTGATAAAGCTATTGAACTCTATCATTCTTTTGGTATGGAAGATAAAGTTGATATCTTAAAATATCGTGAAGAAAAAGATGTAAATTATTATGCATGTAATGATTATATTAACTATATGTTTGGTTATATGTTGCCATCTACAGGTTACTTAAAGAAATTTAAAATGTTTGTATATTATCCTGGGTTTATCATTCAATATCCAAGAGCTGAATTAAATGGCAATATTCCTGATTTTATTGAAGAACCAAGTTTTGGTAAAGCCTTAAAGGATAGTGCAAAATGGGGAAAAGTTATTGATGGTAATACCTTAGCAAAAATTAATCGTTATGCAGAAAATAAAAAAAGTGCGACCGATTTTGTGTCCATGTGTGAATCAAAACACTCGCACATGCTTCATGAGTTAGGCGATCAAATTGAGTTTAATATTGATAGTATTAAACTTATTTGTATTGCAGGACCTTCATCAAGCGGTAAAACTACATTTTCTAATCGTTTAAGAATTGAATTATTATCACGTGGGATTCATCCAGTGATGATTTCTATTGATGATTATTATTTAGGTAAACAATTTGCTCCAAAAGATGATTTTGGTCAACCAGATTTAGAACATGTTCAGGCTTTAGATTTAGAACTGTTTAACCATGATATGTCAAGTTTAATTCAAGGTGAAACAATTACATTACCTAAATTTAATTTTAAAACTGGCTTAAGAGAAAAAGGTCAAACTGTCCATTTAAAAGAAGATACACCAATTATTATTGAAGGTATTCACGCGTTAAATGAACAATTGACATATAGTATACCTAAGCATCAAAAATATAAAATATATATTTCACCGCAAACACAATTACATATTGATGATTTAAATCCAATTAGCATTACTGAATTAAGATTATTAAGAAGAATTGTTAGAGATCAAAAATATCGAAACTCATCAGCTGCAGATACAATGAAAATGTGGGCTAATGTAAGAAAAGGTGAATTTAAATGGATTTATCCATTCCAAAACGAAGCTGATTACATATTCAACTCAGAATTAACATATGAACTTGCTGTCTTAAAAAAACATGCCATTTCACAACTTTTAGAAATTGATCATGACAATGTTTATTTTATTACAGCAAACAGATTATTAAAATTCTTAAAGTATATTAAGGATATAGATGATGATTTGGTTCCAAATCATTCATTATTAAGAGAATTTATTGGAGATAGTTGTTTTAATTATTAGGAGTTTATAATGAACGCACTACAAAATATTGATCGCATTCAAATGAGTAATGAAGTGATTTTATTATTATTATCACTTTATGAAAGCAAAGGAAAATCATTTTATTATGATGATCTTTTTAGTCGTGATCAACAAGTTTTTAGTCGCCAAACTCAAGAAACAGATATATTTTATTTAGGTAAATGGATGCAATTACAAATGACAGATGCCCGAATGAAACTATTTAGTAAAAAGAAAATGGCAGCAAGAACTAAAGATGAACATTTGTTTAACAATATGAAAAGTGCCTATATTCAATTAAAGAAAAATCCTGATGATTTTGAATTATTGGTTAATGAAATTAGTAATTTATTAAAATTGTTGTCTTCACAATCAGATGTAATTTCTTTTAATACTTATGAAACAATAGATGAAGGCCTCTTAAAAACAAAGCGTCATTCAAAAAAAGACGATTTAGAAAAACTGTTTGAATTATATCAAAAATCAGTTAAATCCAAAAAAGCAGAATTGACACAATTAATGATTAATTTATATGTTGATATCATGAATAGTAAATTATTTGATGCCCATGAAGATTTAATTGCTTTAATATTGTTATATGCTTTATTGATTAAAGATTTTTCTGTATTTAAATATGTAAGTTTCTTTAAACAGTTCTATAAAATTCATGAAGTTTGGAAACAAGCAGTAATTACAGCAAGCTATTATTGGGCCCAAGGTTATGCACAAACTGATATGTTACATCGATTATGTGTCCATCTATTAATAGATAGTTATAAAGAAGTTGATATTTATGCGCATGAATATGACTTTGAAAAAAACCTTAATAAATCTGATAACTTAGAAAACAGTATATTAAAAATGCCCGATATTTTTACAAAAGATGATTTAAGAACACGTCATCCCAACGTTAGTGATGGAACTATAGATCGCACACTTAAACGTTTAAAAGATGAAGATAAAATTAGACCTCTAGGAAAAGGACGTAGTTCAAAATGGCAACGTATCGTTTCGGGACAACAAAAATTATCAGTCGCACAGTTATCATTATTTCATGATGATGAATAAAGTACATATTTATATGTGCTTTTTTTATTTAATTAATGCAATTATTTAATTATATTATTCTATATGTGATACTATAATAACAATTGAGGTGAATCAATATGGATCAAAAACTATTAAAACAATTAAGAAATGAAACAGGAGCAAGTTTTTTATTGTGCAAGCAAGCATTAGAATCTTCAAATGACCAATATGAAGCAGCAATAAAATATATTAATCAACATCAAATTAAAGAAAAAGGCAACGATAGAGTTGCTTCAAAAGGTATCGTTGTCGTTGAAAATAATGATTTAGATGCTATCTTATTTGAAATTAATGGAGAAACAGATTTTTTAGTAAAAAACCCATACTTTATAAATGCAGTTAATCAAATAAAAGATGTGTTATTAAATAGTGATGTCATAAATGCCAAAACTGCTTTAGATGTCAAAATTAATGAGGATAAAACAGTCGGCTCATTATTGCAATCAACTGCAGGTTTAACAAAAGAAAACATAGCTTTAAGACGATTTTATCGCGTTAGGAAAGCCTTAGGCCAAACTTTTGGTACATATACTCATAATATAGGAAAGATTGTTTCATTAGTTATTATAAATGAAAAAAATCAAGAACTAGCAGATCAACTAGCTATGCAAGTCGTAGCAAATCAAGCTCAATATTTATCTTATGATTCCATTGACCAAGACACTATAAATTATGAAAAATTCATGTATGAAAAAAATCATGGTACATTTGATCAATTAGGCTTTGATATATATATGGAAAGCATTTCACTTTTAAATCAAAAATTTTATAAAAATCCTAAAATAACAGTTTCTAAACTATTAGAAACAAATAATATTCACATTATCGATTTTTATAAATTTGAACTAGGACAAGGTATTGATAATAAGTTAAATTGTCGATTGGATATTCCTTGTGATGGTTCTAAAATTACAGTAATGCCTGTATATAAAAAAAAATAGACATATAAAAAAAACGGGAATTTAATTTTTTTCCGTTTTTATTTTTGTATAAACATACCAGCTTTTAAAACTTTCATTGTTTCTTCAACAATAAAATCAAGATTTTGATCAGTTAATGTTTCTCTAAACATCACTTGAATACCAACAAAATTTGATATACCCATTAATTTATAACTTAACGTTTCTAAATCTACATCGTCTCTAACTTCACCATTATCAACAGAATGAATCAATTGTCTAATATAATTACTACTAAATGATTGATAATACTCTTTAAATAATTTATTATCGACAAACATAGATTCCCAAATGATACGATATGCTAATGGATCATCCCAAGCAAACTTTAAAAAAGCTTTTAAACCAAGACGTTCTTTATCATATCTTGTATGTACATTTTTAATAGCATCATTAATATTTTTTCTAATACTTTTATGGTAATTACTTAATATAAACGAATATAAAGCAAATTTATCATCAAAATATAAATAAAAAGTACCTGTTGCAATACCTGATTTTTCTATAATTTCATTTATAGATGTTGCTAAATATCCTTTTTTTGAAAATATTTTTTTAGCGGTTTCAATAATTTGGTCAAATGTTTTTTGACCATCTTTTCGTTTTGGTAAACGATAATTTAATTCATCCATATAATCACCTAATATAAGTGTAACTCAAATTATGTGAAAATACAATAAAATTTTTTTTTAACTATTGACAAAATAGGGGAATAGGCATATCATATAGTTAAGGTGAACGTTTATTCATGTTACGAAAATTAAATCGGAAAGAAGGATATTTGATGAACGGTAAAACAATTAAAGATCTTAAGGTTGGCGACACTGCATTTTTTGAAAAAACAATAACAGATGCCGATGTAATCTTATTTGCTGGTGTATCAGGAGATTTAAACCCTGTACATATCGATGAACTTTATGCAAAAACCTCTATTTTTAAAAAGAGAATTGTTCACGGTGGTTTAGTTAATGCATTGTTTTCAACAGTGTTAGGAACTCAACTTCCAGGAAATGGTACCATTTATATGGGACAAAATTCCAAATTTTTAAAACCTGTATTTTTAGGCGATACAATTAAAGCAACAGTAACAGTTGGTGAAATTATAGAGGAGAAAAATCGTGTTGTACTTAATACAGTCGCATATAACCAAAATGGTGATATCGTTGTTTCAGGTACTGCAATGGTTATGCCCCCAAGATGAAACACGAACTATTACAAGAAATGGTGGATCAATTTAGCCTAGAAGTTGTTAAACCATTAGCAAAAATTATTGATGAAGAAGAAAGATTCCCTTCTGAAACTGTTGAAAAAATGGGTCAATATGGATTACTTGGAATTCCATTTCCAGTTGAATTTGGTGGTGTAGGTGCTGATAATAAAGCATATATTGATACTGTAAGAACATTATCAAAATATTGTGCTACAACAGGCGTTATCCTTTCAGGACATACTTCACTATGTGCTTGGCCAATCTTTGAATTTGGTACTGATGCACAAAAAGAAAAATATTTAATCAAATTAAATAAAGGTGAATACTTAGGAGCTTTTGGTTTAACTGAACCTTCAGCAGGTACTGATGCTGCAAGTCAACAAACAAGAGCAATCGATTATGGCGATTACTATGAAATCACTGGTAATAAAATTTTTATCACAAACGCTGGTTATGCTGATGTATATGTCATCTTTGCAATGACAAATCCAGAATTAGGCTTAAAAGGTATTTCAGCTTTCATTCTTGAAAAAGATATGGAAGGATTTACAGTTGGACCTAAAGAAAAGAAAATGGGTATTCATGCATCATCAACTTGTGAATTAATTATGCAAAAAGTAAGAGTTCCTAAAGAAAACTTACTTGGTAAAATTAACGAAGGTTTTAAAATTGCGATGAAGACACTTGATGGTGGTAGAATTGGTATTGCTGCTCAAGCGTTAGGTATTGCTGAAGGTGCGTTTGAACGTGTTGTTGAATATGTAAAAACACGTAAACAATTTGGCAGACCAATTTCAGCATTTCAAAATACACAATTTAAAATTGCAGATATGAAAGTAAAACTTACAGCTGGTAAATTATTATTAGACCAAGCAGTAAGTGATAAAGACAATAATTTAAACTATACCGAATCAGCAGCAATGGCAAAATTATTTTGTTCAAGAGTTGCTGTAGAAGTTACAGATGAATCAATGCAACTTATGGGTGGATATGGATTTATTAGAGACTATGAAATGGAAAGATTTTATAGAGACGCTAAAATTACAGAAATCTACGAAGGCACATCTGAAGTTCAACGTATGGTTATTGCAGGGAAGGTGCTTAGATAATGAAAATACTCGTATTAGTTAAACAAGTCCCTGATACAACAGAAATCAAAATCGATAAAGTTACAAATACTTTAATTCGTGCAGGCATTAAATCAATTATTAATCCTGATGATTTAGCTGGTGTTGAAGAAGCGTTAAAATTAAAAGCATTATATGGTGGTACAGTTACAACAGTAACAATGGGACCTCCTCAAGCTGAAAAAATGATTAGAGAACTTTACGCACGTGGCGTTGATCATGCTTATTTACTATCAGATCGTAAATTTGCAGGTTCAGATACATGGGCAACTTCAAGAATTTTATCAACATTTATTAAAACTCTTGATTATGATTTAATCATTGCCGGTTATCAAGCAATTGATGGCGATACAGCTCAAGTAGGGCCACAAATTGCTGAATTCCTTGATTTACCACAAGTAACTCACGTATCAAGAATTGTTAAAGCAACTAAAAAGGAAATTGTTGTTGAAAAATCATTTGAAAATGACATTTATACATTATCAGCAGAATTACCAGCACTTATTACAACTACTAGCACAATGAATGAACCAAGATATATGAGTGCATATTTCATTTGGACATGTTTCGACAAACCATTTGATACAGTTGTATTTGATGATTTAGGTATTGATCAACAAACTATTGGGTTAAATGGTTCCCCAACAAGAGTTAAAAAAACTTATACAAAACCAGTTATGCAAAAAGCACCAAAAGAAGTCATGGAACCAGAAGCTGCTGCTAAAAAAATTGCACAACTCATCTATCCATACATGGAGGTATCAAATTCATGAGAACACTTGCAGTATTTATCGAACAACGTAACGAAAATGTATGTCCTGTAGGATTAGAACTTCTTAGTGAAGTATCAAGATTATTAGATCATCGTGTTCATATTGTAGCTGTATATCCAGCTGGAAAAATTAAAGATGAAGATCTTAAAACAATTTCAAAATGTGGAGCACACGAAATTATTACAGTAGAAGATGAAAGATTATTAGTTTATGATACAACATATTATGCTGATGCTTTAGATCAAGTAATTAAAGCTAATGATTTTGATGTATTACTATTAGGATCTACACTACTTGGTAGAGATTTAGGACCAAGATTATCAGCAAGATTAGGCACTGGACTTACAGCTGATGCTACAATTCTTGAATTTGAAGAATCAGAAGAACGTCTTGATTTATATGCAACAAGACCAGCATTAGGTGGAAACTTATTTGCAACTATTATGTGTCCTAACACAAAACCACAAATGGCAACTGTTAGACCAGGCGTATTTAGTATTGCAGTTGATGAAAAAAATGTTGCTGAAATATCACCTTTTAAGGCTGAATTTAATCATAAATCTAAGGTTAAAGTAATCAATGTAAAAGCATCTGAAAGCAAGCATATAGATTTAACAAAAGCTAAACTTATTATTTCAGGTGGACGTGGTGTTGCAACAATGTTCCAAACATTAAAAGACATTGCAGAATTAACAGGTGGAGAAGTTGCTGCATCAAGAGCAGTTGTAGATTCTCAAATTCAACCTAGAGATCGTTTGGTTGGTCAAACCGGTTCAACAGTTAGACCAAGTGTTTATGTAGCTTCTGGTATTAGTGGAGCTATTCAACATATCGCAGGTATGGATAAATCTGAATTAATTATAGCAGTAAACACTGATCCAAATGCTTTAATATTTAATATAGCAGATGTATCAATTATTGCAGATGCAAACAAGGTTTTACCTCTATTAAAAGAAGAAGTAAAACGTATTAGAGAACTCCATAATTAATTGTTAATATATCTATTCTTTTTCCCTAAAAAAGGCAAACTTATTGCCTTTTTTTGTTTCTATATATTTTCTTTGTAAAATATGTAACCGTTTTATTGACAACCGCTTTACTATGTGTTAATATAATATTGTAATACTGAATAAATATTCATGCTAATTAAATAGAGTATATTTATATGTAACAGCCTTATTAAAACATCTATGGCTGTTTAAATGTGCTTATAATTATTTTTTTGAATATTATGTAACCGCTTTTAAAAAAAGGAGATTTTTTATGAAAAGAGTTTTTATTGTTGGAGCAAAACGTAGTGCAGTCGGTTCATTCTTAGGCTCACTTAATGGCGTACATCCAAATGATTTTGGATCACAAGTTTTAAAGGAAGTATTAAAAGAATCAAAAGTTCCATTAGATTCAATTAATGAAGTCTTAATTGGTAATGTGTTATCTGCTGGTTTAGGACAAGGTATTGCTAGACAAATATCAATTAATTCAGGTATTTCTACTACAATCCCAGCTTATAGCATTAACATGGTATGTGGCAGTGGCATGAAAACAGTTATGAATGCATATACAAACATTGCTTTAGGTATTCATGAAATTTCTGTTGCTGGTGGCGTGGAATCTATGAGTAATGCACCTTATTTAGTACCAGGTAAAACAAGATCTGGTGTTAAAATGGGAAATCTAGAAATGATTGATCATATGATTTATGATTCATTATTTGATTCATTCAATCAATATCATATGGGCATCACTGCTGAAAATATTGCAGAACGCTATAACATTACTAGAGAACAACAAGATGAATTTTCTATTGAATCTCAACGCCGTGCTGTTAAAGCACAAGATAGTGGCAGATTTAAAGATGAAATTGTACCTATAGTAATTAAGACTAGAAAAGGTGAAGTTATATTTGATCAAGATGAATTCATCAATCATAATACATCTTTAGAAAAACTAGCAAAATTAAAACCAGCCTTTAAAAAAGATGGTACAGTAACTGCAGGTAGTTCATCAGGCATTAATGATGGTGCAAGTTTTACAATTTTAGCAAGTGAAGATGCTGTTAAAAAATATCATTTAACTCCTTTATTTGAAGTTATTGGTGTTGGACAAGGTGGCGTTGATCCATCTGTTATGGGTTTAGGACCTACACCAGCAATCAAGCAAGCATTAGCATTTGCAAATTTAGATCTTAATGATATGGAATTGATTGAATTAAATGAAGCGTTTGCTGCACAATCACTTGGTGTCATTAAAGAATTAACTGATGCTTTTGATATCACAAAAGAACAAATCTTAGAAAAATGTAATGTCAACGGTGGCGCAATTGCAATTGGCCATCCAGTTGGAGCAAGTGGTAATAGAATCATTGTTACATTAATTTATGAAATGTTAAAACGTGATGCAAAACTCGGTTTAGCAAGTTTATGTATTGGCGGCGGTATGGGTACTGCTGTAGTGTTAAAAAAAGTTAATTAATATAAAATAAAAATAAAGGAGAAAATATCGTGAGTAGATTACAAGACAAAGTCGCTGTCGTTACAGGCGGTGCAAGAGGTTTAGGTCAAGCAATGGCTGAAGTCTTTGCAAAAGAAGGCGCAAAAGTAGTTGCTGTTGACATGGTTGATTTATCATATGAAGCTAAAAATGTCGAAGGTTATAAATTAAATATTACAGATGTTGAAGCTGTTCAAAAATTTTATGATTGGATTATAGGAAAATATGGCAAAGTTGATATTTTAGTTAACAATGCTGGTATTACTAGAGATTCAATGACACGTAAAATGACAGATGATCAATGGAATTTAGTTATTGATGTTAACCTTAAAGGCGTATTTAATATGGTACGTTTATTTGGTCCACAAATGGAAAATAATAATTATGGTTCAATTGTTAACATTAGTTCAGTTGTTGGTGTTTATGGTAACATTGGACAAGCAAACTATTCAGCAACTAAAGCTGGTATCATGGGTTTAACTATGACATGGGCTAAAGAATTTGCTAGAAAAGGCGCTAACGTTAGAGTTAATGCAATTGCTCCAGGTTACACAATGACAGATATGTTAAAAACTGTCCCTCAAGATCTTTTAGACCAATTTGCAGCATTAACTATGTTGAAACGTTTAGGTCAACCATTTGAAATTGCTAATGCAGCATTATTCTTAGCTTCAGACGAAGCATCATATGTTACAGGACAAGTTATTAGCGTTAATGGTGGAATGAGACTATGATTCAATATCCAGTTCAATTTTTAAATCTTGAAAATGGCGAAACAATAGCTTATAGAAAATCTGGTAATAAAGGTGACATCATCATCTTAGTCCATGGAAATATGAGTTCATCTGTTCACTTTCAAGTTGTTATGGAACAACTCGAAAACGAATATCAAGTTTATGCTTTAGATTTAAGAGGTTTTGGTGATTCAAGTTATACTAAACCCCTTAATTCACTTCATGATTTTGCTGTTGATGTTGAACTATTCATCAATTTATTGAATTTGGATAATTTTAATCTTCTTGGCTGGTCAACAGGAGGCGGTATTGTTTTAGAAGTTGCTGCCGACTTTAAAAACAGAGTTAAAAAAGTGTTTTTACTAGACTCAGTAGGTATCAAAGGATATCCAATGTTTAGAAAAGATGAAAAAGGTCAACCAATATTAACTGAAAAAATATTTTCAAAAGAAGACATCGCAGCAGATCCAGTACAAGTGGCACCTGTGCTTGAAGCATACAGAACAAATAATAGAGCAATGTTAAGAGCGATATGGAATGCTTTAATTTATAATCAAAAGCAACCATCTCCAAAAGATTATGAAATTTATTTAGATGCAATATTCAAGCAAAGAAATTTAGTTGATGTCGACTATTCACTTGTACATTTTAATATGACACATGATTCAAATGGTGTTGAACCAGGCGATGGTCGTATGGATCTAATTACAGCACCCATTGTCATTTTACATGGCGTAAGAGACATGGTCGTGCCTATTAGTTTTGCTGAAGAAATGAAAAATTATTTCAAAGATAAAGCAACACTTATCAAATTTGAAGAAGCCGGGCATTCAGTTGTTACTGATAACCTCGACTTGTTCATACAAACTTTAAAAAAACATTTATAATTAACAAAATTATAGGAAAGAAGGTCCAACATGGAAAAAGTAAATGTTGGTATAGTTGGTACAGGTATTTATTTACCTAAAGGACGCATGACTGCTAAACAAATTAGTGATAGCACAAATGGCGTTTGGTCAGAAGAAGCAATTAGAGAAAAAATTGGTATTATTGAAAAAGTTGTACCAGTTAAATTACCAGAAGATGGATCACAAGAAATGGGTGCTTTAGCTGCATTAGATGCTTTAAAGAACACAGGTCTCGATCCAAAAGAAATTGATGTTGTCTTAAGTGTTACAGAAGAATGGAAAGAATATCCATTAACAACTTCTGCATTATACATTCAAGACCGTATTGGTGCTGTTAATGCTTGGGGTATAGATGTACAAAACCGTTGCTGTACAACCGTTTCAGCAATGAAAATGGCTAAAGATATGTTAATTGCAGATGATGAAATTAATGTAGTTATGGTCGTTGGTGGTTACCGTAATGGCGATTTTGTGGATTATACTGACAAGGATATGTCAATGATGTTTGACCTAGGTGCAGCTGGTGGAGCTATTATTCTTAAAAAGAATTATGGCAAAAACTTACTGTTAGGCTCACATATGATGGCTGATGGTTCATTATCAAGAACTGCTGGAGTTGAAATCGGTGGTCAATGCAATCCAATCACAGCTGAAAATTTAGAAGAATCTAGAAAATCATTAAGATTACTAGATGCTGATCGTATGAAAGCACGTCTAAAAGAAGTATCAATGAAAAATTGGTATAACTGTATTGATCAATCATTGAAAAAATCTGGTTATGAAAGAAAAGATATCGGATATCTTGCTATTCTTCATATGAAACGTTCTGGACATTTAGCAATGTTACAAGAATTAGGATTAAAAGAAAATCAATCAATCTATTTGGAAAATTATGGTCATATTGGTCAAATTGATCAAATATTATCACTCCATTTAGCCCTACAATCAGGACAAGTTAAAG
>Ga0172378_10005781_pt1 | contig 11552 bp, 9 predicted proteins | sample GrowelOW332metaG_FD_119755 | JGI IMG/M metagenome (GOLD analysis project Ga0172378, IMG submission 119755) | Groundwater microbial communities from an aquifer near a municipal landfill in Southern Ontario, Canada - Pumphouse #3_1 metaG | ecosystem: Environmental > Aquatic > Deep subsurface >... | reverse complement strand
TATTCCAGATCGTTCTCGTCCAAGAAAAGATCCTAAAAGGCATTCAACCTTAAAAGCCCACCCAAAATCTCCATTGTAGTTTTGGGTTATATATACTCATTTTTTCTTAAGTTGCTTGCGTTGTGGCGTCCCCTCGTGTTCTTTTCAAAATCATTTTTAGTAAACCAGTAAGCGAAAATCAGCTTTGATGTAATGTTTTCCGAAAATAATTGAACTGCACATGTTATTTTCAGCATTTTAATTTCGTTCAATGTTTCCGGCATATTCATATTAGGACTTTATAAAAGCGTGTTTAACATTTAAAATTATATAGGCGTTGATCTTAAAAATCATCACAGCCAGTCCACCAGTTGTGACTAAGTAAATAAAAAACAGCAAAGCCAATTGACGTTTTGGAAGGCTTGCCAAATTTAAGCCTTTTATTAAATAAAATACTAACTGATGATGAACCAAAAACGCAGCATAGGTATATTTGGATATACCTGAAAATAAATTCATTGTTTTTTGGGATTTAATGAACTGCGCAAAATAAACTAGAATTACAAATGCACAGGCACTAATGATAATTTGGTATGAAAGTGCATCAATATGTTTGCTTAAAACCCATGCGACTGCACCGACACAAAAAGATATTAACACCTCATGCCATGATAGCTTATGCTTCATATAATATTTTGCAAATATCATTCCGAGAACAAATTCGGGGATTCTCACAACAAAAAACGAAGAATTAACATGAAAATAGAAATTGCAAATACCGTACAACAAAATGATAGATATAGTAAAAATCACTGGTATTTTCTTAAATAAATATGAAAGCAAAGGATACACCAAATACAGTCCTATAATGCACCCGAGGAACCACTCGCCCAACTGGTAAAATCCAAAGCCGGTTATCCCCATTGCAAACAAGTTACCATCGATTCCTAAAGCAGAAAATATTAAATAATATAGTGGAGCTTGTCCGACATACTTATTAACTAAAAAATTGCAGGATATAGATATAATAAATGCCAACCAAAACATAGGATATATTGACAAAAATCTTTTTTTGTAAAATTTAAAGATAGGAGGGCAACCGTCCTTGTATACCGTCATTAGCGTGGCACCGGACAATATGAAAAATAAACTAACGCCAAATCCTCCAAGATAAACACCATTGAATATATAATTGGGGAAAACGCTGTTTGAGTACACAAATACTCCGTTATCATATCCTGATACCGCTGCATTGAAATGAATTATCAATATGCTAATGCAAGCAAACGCTCTAATAAAGTCTAGATAAAAAACCCTTTTCGTATGCATATAGAAGCCCTCCTTAAGTATTATTTAATGTCCAAGTCGAAATTATTTTCAGCATATGAATATCAAATCCCATGAGGGCCAAATAAAAACCTTTTGATTTTTAATGCAAATCCATACATAAACTTTGGTGTAGCCTTTTTTATGCTTAATCTAATTTTTGTTCTAAGAGAAGTACGTGAAATGAGTCTTTGTATTTCCTGTGCCTGTTCTTGACATAAACACTCAAGATGTTCTATATTTAGCATCCGGTCCCTTAATATTGACACCGAAACTAAGTTTGTACCATAAACATTGAATTTGGTAGCAAGGTTATTGTAATTTCTTATATAATGGCGCAGATTTGTAAGCTCTATTGCAGCAAATTTCTCTGTTGCTAAAAATGCCGGTAAATATCCAGCATCCTGTACCACAAATGGATATACACGTTCTATTGCGTGCAATATTGTTCCATCAATACCATTAGGCTCTTCTGGAAAATCGTCATATTTCCATTTGTAATCTATCAGCTTTTTCATTGCAGAAGATCTGAACCAAAAAACGGTACCAAGAGGAGCTACAGGTGGCTTGTCCTCTTTCATTGGCACATGAATTCCTAATTTTTTTGCAATATCGACAGTATTGTCAAAATTAGGACCCCATTCTTTGCCGATTGTATTGTTAAATACGCTATGATTTGGTTCAAATGGTGAGAGCATACCAAGCCTTTTGTTTTGGTCAAATGTATACAGCACATTCTGAACAAATTCCTTCGTTGCAAGCGTGCTCTCGGATACCTTATAGGAAAAACTCTGTCCAATGCTTTCGGGCTGAACTTGTTTGGTTTTTTTATCGTGATAGAAACAAATGTATTGGTACTTGTCTATAACATCGGCACAACCAACAATTAAACTTGCCACATCCCTGCCGCGGTTTTCAATTATACGCACCTCGATATGTTGGGGCAATTTTGAAAACGCTTTTTTTATTGCATTTGCAGTTTCTTCGTTCTGTGTGGTGATATATATGTCTGAGTTGTCGGGCATTGAACTTGCATAATGGAGTGAATCCTCCAAAAGATCAACATAATAAAGGTGCATAATCAAAGCCGACCCAGATTCGCAAGGCTTTTCAGAGATAGTGTGATCCGAAGGTAATATATAATTCAGTGCCAAAGATTGCACAAGGTCATACTGATGACAGGTACGAATGAGATTCTCAAGCACCATATCAAAATCGTAATTTGTAAAGTTTATTAAATATTTAGCCAATTCAATTGTCTGCTCACCGGCAGTATTATTTAAAAAATAATCTTCATTTTGAAAGAAGGTTCTACGTTTGAACACAGGACAGCGATATTTTTCCAGTGCACGGCGAGGAGCTACCATAATCAGATAATCTGTTAAATCCTTATCCTCATCGTTGTTTACATAAACATCCCATCTAAAACCCATAGAACTGAAATGTTTCGTAAAAAATGATTCATGCTTCCCAATTGCTTCTTCATAGCTGTTAATCTCAGGGAGATTGTTCCAATATTCTTGAAACACTTTTTGCTTTATGAACTTTTTACTATAAGCCATAAACGAAGATTGAACATGTTCAGGAATATAACCGTATGGATTACAGTCAAATGGGTCAAAATCAATTTTTAAGTGCTTAGTTATGCCCCAAAAGTCAAGTTCCGTACGTTTTTCCATTTCTTCGAACATCTCAGAAAAAGGATATACCGGACCCATCAGGGTGTTGTTTATTAATACTACTTCGTCATATTCTTCGAGATTTTTCCATCCGATATAATCAAGACCAGTCTTGTATCCCCAAATATCAAATCCCTTGTTTTCTCTTACAATAATGTCCGACGTGTATTTGGAAAAAACATCCCTAGTTTCGGTGGTGATTTTCCCATTACTTACAATAACAATTCTATCTGAATTCTTGCTTATATCAGAAAGGAAATAATCAATATATCGATCTGCGATGCCGTCAACGTCGTAAAACGAATAAACAACTATACGTTTCATTTAGCTAAACCCCGTCCTTTAAACCTCATTTATTTTTAATTCTTTTTAGAGTTGTTAAAACCCACCGCAAACCTTTGGTAAGCCTCCAGCTTTTTGAGTTTACCATATAGTTTATAAAGTACTTTTGATCTATATTTTCTGCATTTGCTTTTTGAAGCAGTGTTGATTTATTATCCAGTTCTTCATTTGATGTTTTTATCTCGTCTTCCAATTGATTAATAATCAGCTCTTTTTCTTTTACATACTCTTGTGTCTTTTTCAATTCCTTTTGCATGATATCTTTGATTTTAAAACAATTTGACAAATTTTCAATCATATTAACTTTTGAATTATTTAAAGCATCATCAATCTTTTGCGTTAAGCTGTCTTTCTTTAATGATGTTAATACAAAAAGCAACTGTACTGTATCATATTCGGGAATCGAAGTAATATAGTCATATAAAAACTTGTCTGAATTGCTTATACTACTTACAAGACTCCCTTCTCCGTGAGTGCCACCGATATACTCGCAATCAAAGCAAACATCTTTGAAACTATGGTTTATATCATCTATCCATTCATAGAATGAATGTTTTGTGAAAAACTTTAAGTGTGTGTTATCCAATATCCCCGCATGTGTATAATTAAACTTACCCTCTATCAAATTTAACCATATATCAGCATGAGAAACATTTGGTACGCTAACCAGTATTTTCCCTCCGACCATAAGACGTTCCGCTATTTTCAAAATAACTTTGGTCGGATCTTTCAAATGCTCGAATATATCTGATAAAATTATAAAATCATAAGTAACACCATTGTTGATATATCGATTATATTCGGTAAGACTTTCAACTTCGTTTTCCATGTCAATCAAATATACATCATCGTATATACCAGCGCTTTTTACTTGATTAACAGCTTCCTCATTAATGTCTATTCCATATAAAGTAACATTTTTGTTTTCTTTTAAAAATGCACCAAATTTCCCATCAGCACATCCTACATCCAAGACGACAGAATTTTCCTCTACATAATTGCAAAGCATAACGATAGCGGAGTTTTTGTCGCTTTTATCAACTTTAAACCCCGGAATATAATATTTATTTCCATATTCTTTGTTAAAAAAATAATTCGTCGGACCATTTCCAACATAAAATTCAATGTCAGTTTTATTCTCCATATTGTTTTAGTCCCATTATAGTTTTTATCTTTTCAGCATCGCCCCATATTGCCGGGGAATCGTACTGCCTTTCAGGAAAAACGCCATAGATAAGTTTTATAGCTAAGCCTCTGTTCTTTATAAACCACTCGACCTGATTTCCGAGGCTGACCGGATTTCCGGAGCAAACATTTATTATGCCGGTAATTTTATCTTGGGTACTTGCCGCTGCAATTTGTTTTGCCAAATCATATACACTGATAAAGTCGTATTTGTTTTTCCCTGATGTAAATGGGAATTCCTTTTTCCCATCATTTTCGGCTTGAAGTAATTTGGAAAAAATCGAACTTCCTAATGTATCATCGCCATATATGTAATAAGCCCGCAGCCAATAAAGATTAAATTTTAATTCTTTAGATAATAGCTTTAAAGACTCCCTTAGTGCGTTTTTGGCAATTCCATATTGAGATAAAGGATTGCATGGGGTGTCCTCATTAATAGCGCCTTCCCAATAGCCAACTTCATGCATACTTCCCATTACAGCAATGTTGTGGCATCCGGCGGTTGCAAGATTTTTCAAAAAGATGAAATGATCTGACAAAAATTTCATATGTGCAGCAGAATTATGCACAAATCCGTCTTTCCATGCGAGATGAACTACCAAATCCGGTTTGCCTATTTTACAATAAAGCTCCTCATCTCCTGAAAATATATTTATGTCCTTTTTTTCTGCACGCTCATCTACACCTTTAAAGCTAAGATCGCAAGCAATTACTGTATGTCCTTTGTCCAAAAATTCTTTAACAACATGTTTACCGATGTATCCAGCGGCTCCTGTTATAAACACCTTCATAATATTCTTATCAACAAATTCAGCTTTGGCATTATGGTTCAACTTAAATAATGCTCAAATGAAATCGTCAAATTCTCCTTCGTTTTATTATTTTATCTTCAGAGTTTTGTACAACAATTTATAAAGACATAATTTACGCTTAATATTATTTATTTATTGATGTTTTTCACAAACGTAATATATATGAAGTAAGCAATTTTATAACAAATACAATCGTGTAAAAATTCAACAATTACAGTTATTATATCAACCAATCCAATGGGTGTCAATATAATACGCTAAATCTGATGATTTATTCAATATACAATAATAGTAGGGTTTTCTGTGAGATGAATAAACTGAATTGCATTTGATGTTGATGAGGCAGGTTGCGGTTGATTTTTATACTTAAGAGCCGGAAAATAAGCAGGTGAATGAGCATCAGCCACCTGCTCTGCTTAGTAAAATAAGCAAGTTGATATTACATTCAAAATTAGTAAGCCACCGGAGGTACAGGTTCTGGGGGTGCACTGTTATATTGGCGATAAGGCTGTGAAACCTGTAAGTAAAACGCAGCATCCGAAATTTCTATGTACGGTGTCAACCATAAAAATCCAATACCACAAGACAAAACACAAAGTATTGCCCAACCGAAAAAGCTAAGATGCAAGCAAAACAAACGTCCTTTGTTTCCATTCATCATCTGTTTTGATGTTTTTATAGCATCAGAAGCAGACATATTCGGATTTTCCAACAAAATATATGATGACATAGAATAACTCAAACTTGCGATAATACCAGGAATAATCAAAAGAAATGTCCACAGGATTGTGTAAATACCTACCAATAAATTTAGGACAAAAGCTTTGCCGAAATTATTAAAACAAGAGAACAAATCATCACAAGATGCTTTATATCCATATAATAGATTCAACTTGAATCGGGAATACCCCAACCGAACAGCACCACCAAGAACAAATGTTGCAAGGAAATATAAAGACAGTATCGAAATTCCTACAATCAGGAAAGGCAACAGCGGTTTGATTAAGGCTGTAAAATCATAATAACCATCAAATTTAGAAATAGAATCGGATTTTATATTAAAGTTAAAATTGATGCCACTATAATATGAAACGCCACCTAAAAGCGAAGCTAAAAATGTAACACCAACACCTGATGCCCATTTTCCAGATAATGCGTTCCGAGCAACTGATCGGAAATCTCTTGCATAATACATTGCTAAATCCTCCAAAAGTGTATTTTGAATAAGTTTAACACATATTTTCCCAAATACAACCTTAAATTACTTATTTTGCAATATAAAGTATAAATTAAATTGTCATAAGCAGCTATGTCTATACTTACATATAAAATGCCTGGAGCACTTTGATATAATCAACCTATACTATTGGACTTTTGCAATGAAAAACAAGTTACACTCCACAAGCTATCACTTCGTTATTGATATGACGGCTTGTGGTTTTGTTTTAGTGATAAGGCATTTGAACCTGTGTATTCAGATTATGCAACCAGGTGTATTGGTTTTTGTATCAGACAACTTGAAAAATATAGAACTTCAAATAATCGGTTTCGGGAACATTCCACAAAATTGGATGGTCAGCCGCCTGTTGGCGCATTTCAACCTGCTTTAATTGCACGTTTGCATCAGCTGCGGCATCGTGCAACATTTTTACAAATAAATCGTCACGCATAAAATGAGAACATGAACATGTGGCTAGGTATCCTCCGCGCGGCAACAATTTCATTGCACGATAGTTAATTTCTTTATATCCTCGTTCAGCATTATGAATGGTTTTACGGCTTTTTGTAAATGCCGGTGGATCAAGAATAATAAAATCGTAAAGACTTTGCTTGCTTTCTGCTAGTTTGGGAAGCAAATCAAAAACATCCGCGGTAATAAAATCTATGCGATTTTCAAAATTATTTAGTATGGCATTTTGCTTTGCAAGCAATACTGCTGACTGTGAAATATCGACGGCAGTAACGTGTTCTGCGCCACCCATTACTGCATTGAGCGCAAACGAGCCCGTATGTGTAAAGCAGTCAAGGACATTTTTCCCCAGTGAAAGATGCGCGACCTCAAGACGATTGTATTTTTGATCCAAGAAATAGCCAGTCTTTTGTCCATTTTCAAAATCGACTTCATATTTTATGCCATTTTCCAAAATTTGTGTCTTAGTTTCACTGGGATGTTTAATACCATCAAGTTCAAACCATCCTTTGTATTGCGGAAGACCTTCAAGAGCGCGAATGGCAACATCGTTTCTTTCATATAAACCAGTAATTTCTACACCGATTTCGCTCAATATTTGACAAAGCAAGCGAAAGATCATGTCCTTAATCTTATCCATACCAAAAGACAAAACTTGCGCCACAAGAATTTTTTCGAAGCGATCAATAGTGAGACCCGGCAACCCATCAGCCTCGCCGAAGATCAGACGACAGCACGAGAAATCGTCGCGCATAACTGTTTTTCTATACATAACAGCATAACGGAGTCTCCGTTCAAAAAAGTCCTCGTCGTATTTGTCATTTGCATTGGAAGAAAGCACTCGTACGCGAATTTTACTTTTTTCACTGTATAATCCTGTACCTAAATATGAGCCTTTTTGAGAAATCACATCAACTAGCGTACCGTTTTCCGGCTGAGTGCCAACAGGCGATATTTCTGCATCATATACCCATGGATGCCCCCATTTCAGCGCGCCTTCAGCCTTTTTTGATACTGTCAGTGATGGATATTTTCTTTCTATATTCATTGTTTAATCTTACACCCTTCAGTTTGGTTTATCACTTGATTTTGTAGTACTTTTTTTGACTTTACCAAACAGTTTTTGAATCGTAAAAACTGTTCTTCGGATATTATTTGAAACTGACTTTACCAAATTTGGGATACGGCTGAATTGATTAGCGCTTTCATCTAGCATATAGGTCCATGTGGTGGTTGCGCCTGTCAGTCCGGCTTCCTTCATGTCAATTCCGTTTTCAGTTATTTTGTATTTTTTCATAGTCTGCACAACGTCCGATTTAATATCCTCCCTCATTTCGTCGAACGCCGAGATTGAAAAGCAATGATATTCATCCAACGGATTTTTGCCGCCTATTATCCTCAAATTAAGCACAGGTAAAGGAAGTATGATAAGCGCTGAATTTAATATGGTCATTACAAAAGTCGTTGTAACAAAAAAACAAATCAGACCGTGATATTTTTTCTTTTACAGTATTCATATATTTCCTCCCCCTAATAAAATTTTTATTCATATAATATCATAACTCAGCACCAAAAACAAGCAGAAGCAGCATGTTACAGCGGCTTTGAGTTTTGAAGATTTCAAAAAGATTAAATTTTTGTTAAATTTATAAAGAAAGCAATAAAACAGTTCATGTTGAATTCATTTTGATGGGTTAAACTATGATTATCGTAAAAAAAGGAGTAGATTTTCATGTCAAAGCTTAAATTAGTTAATATAAGAAAAACTTATAAAGCAGGTAATACTACTGTAGAAGCATTAAAAGGCATATCTCTTGAGTTCAGGAAAAATGAGTTTGTTTCAATTTTAGGCCCATCAGGCTGTGGGAAGACAACTCTTTTAAACATAATTGGTGGGCTCGACCGTTATGATAAAGGTAACCTGTTAATCAATGATTTGTCAACGGAATATTTCAAGGATAGTGACTGGGATGCTTATAGAAACCGGTCAATTGGTTTTGTGTTTCAGAATTATAATTTAATATCTCATCAAACAGTCTTGCAAAATGTGGAAATTGCAATGACCTTATCAGGTGTTCCGGCGGCAGAACGAAAGCTGAGAGCAAAAGAAGCACTTAGTGCTGTTCATCTTGAAGACCAGCTTAAAAAGAAACCAAATCAACTCTCTGGCGGACAGATGCAAAGGGTTGCAATAGCTCGTGCACTTGTTAACAACCCTGATATCATTCTTGCTGATGAACCAACTGGTGCGCTGGACAGTCATACAAGCGTTCAAATCATGGAAATATTAAAAGAGGTATCAAAAACCAGACTTGTTATTATGGTTACGCATAATGCTGAAATGGCTGAGGAATACAGCAACAGGGTTATACGTTTGTTTGACGGTGAAACGCAGTCGGACAGTAACCCGATAATCTCACAACAAATCGAAACGTCTAACCAATATGAATCGGAAGCTAGCAAACCCAAAAAAGCCAAACTCAAAAAAACGTCTATGTCTTTAACCACGGCGACATCCTTGTCTTTTAAAAACCTTCTCACAAAAAAAGGCAGAACAATTATCACTGCATTTGCAGGAAGCATTGGAATTGTTGGCGTGGCACTTGTCCTTGCTTTGTCTAATGGGCTATCAGCATATATAAGCAATATGCAGTCAGAAGCCTTATCAGGTTTTCCAATTTCTATCAGCACAGGTGAACAGAGTGTAGATTTCAACGAAAGACCCGCAATGGGGAAAGACGCTGAAGCAACAGGATTTGAAAAATTCACGAGTGACGATGTAATTTACCGTTATGACAGTACTGCTAATACAACTTCACACACGAATGTTCTAACTGATGATTATTTAAATTATGTTTCACAATTGGAAACCTCACTGCCAAATGCAGTCAACACAATTTCATATACACAAGGAGTAGATATTAACCTGTTAGCAAAGGGTGAATCCTCTGTTGTTAAATACAACACATCCTCTAACTTTTCAGCAAAGGCTCAAATAACTGGCAGTAATAATTATTGGCAGGAGATGCCTGATAATTCAGAGTTTATACTTTCGTTATATGATCTAATCGGAGACGAAAGCCGATTGCCTACAGCGAAGAATGAAGTAGTGCTTGTTGTAGATGAATACAACAGATTAGACGAAAAGATTTTTCAAAAGCTGGGGATTACCACTCAGTCTGATGATTATAAAATCACAGATTTTGTTGGAAAAACCATGTTAAAAGTAATCCCAAATAATGATTTTTATACTGAAGATAGTAACGGCTACTTTGTTGCTGCGAATTCGACGGAATACGACGATTTATATGACAGTGACACTGGGCTTAGCCTCACAATTACAGGAATATTGCGACTCAAAGATGGTGCAGCAAGCAGTTATCTGTCTTCGGGTATTGTATATACAACCGCGTTAACACAGTATATTGTTGATGATGCTAAAAATTCGGATATTGCAATTGCACAGACAAGTGCAGACTATGATGTGGTTCTAAATGTTCCGTTTTCCAGTGATACTGCAAAGGAACAAAAAATGATTAGTCTTGGAGCTGTTACTACCCCTACCGGAATTAATATATATCCAAAGGATTTCGACAGTAAAGATAGCATCAAAGATTATTTAGGCGAGTATAACACGGACAAGACTACCACAGACCAGATTATCTACACAGACCTTGCCGAGACAATCACAAGTATGATTGGGACATTGATTAATACTATTACTTATGTATTAATCGGATTTGCGGCAATTTCATTATTGGTATCAACTATTATGATAGGTATAATAACTTATGTATCTGTAATTGAGCGTACAAAGGAAATTGGTATCCTGCGTAGTGTTGGTGCCAGAAAAAAAGATGTTTCCAGAGTGTTTAATGCTGAAACGCTAATAATTGGTTTTGTGGCAGGAATGCTTGGTGTTGGAATATCATATTTACTCACATTTCCAATCAACTCAATTGTAGCAAAACTTGTTGATATCAACAATATTTCCAACCTGTCTCCATTGTCTGCTTTTGTTTTAGTACTTGGCAGCATGGCACTTACATTTATTGCAGGGCTTATTCCGGCTAGGATGGCAGCAAATAAGGATCCGGTTGTTGCATTGCGTACCGAATAATAATTATTGAATACTTTATAAAATATGTTACAATTAAAATAACGAAATAGATTTGGAGGCGGCAGTATGTTTAACATTTTGGTTGTTGATGACAACGACAGTATCCGAAAACTAATAACCACTTATCTTGCACGAGACGGATATAACACTTATGCCGCTTCCGATGGATTAGAAGCATTAGACATACTGGACAAAGAACAGATTGATCTTATGATTGCAGATATAATGATGCCTAATATGGATGGTTATACATTGACAAATGAACTAAGAACTTCAAAATACAATTTACCTATACTGATGATTACAGCAAAAGAAAGTATTGACGATAAACGAAAAGGGTTTTTGGCAGGAACTGATGATTATATGGTGAAACCAATTGACTTTGATGAAATGTTACTGCGTGTATCTGCCTTGCTCCG
>Ga0172378_10005780_pt1 | contig 11553 bp, 8 predicted proteins | sample GrowelOW332metaG_FD_119755 | JGI IMG/M metagenome (GOLD analysis project Ga0172378, IMG submission 119755) | Groundwater microbial communities from an aquifer near a municipal landfill in Southern Ontario, Canada - Pumphouse #3_1 metaG | ecosystem: Environmental > Aquatic > Deep subsurface >... | reverse complement strand
TAATTATAAGTATAACTATATATAAAAAGCAAGATTTGACAAAGTTAACGAAAAGAAAAGACTAAAGAATGATAATTTCAATAAGAAAGCATGGCGATTTCAAAATTTCTTTGCGTTTACTATGTCACTTAACATATTATATAATAATGGCATTTTTTTATAAGAATCGCTATGTCGATAAAGTTGTTTTTTTTCTTATATACCAGTAACTTCGGGTGAGTACTTGGAATGCTTATATTTGTTCTCTTCAACGAGTTTTTTATCTATTGCCCTCATTTCCACCAATTTGTCCGCTATCTCTTTTTGAATTATCTTCGCCATCTCAATCGTATTTACAGTTTCGAACTCTTCGGGCATATGCGGCTTTAAGTAAGCGATTTGGATTGGGAATTTCTTGAGACGAACGTGTTTATCCAAAACTCGATAAGCTCCTTGAATCGCTACAGGAACGATAGGTTTACCTGCTTTATACGCAGGCTTTAAAGCGCCAGCTTTGAATTCTAAAAGCGGATGATCCACAGGGCGGGAACGCGTTCCTTCGGGAAATATAACGTAAGAGTGTTTGTTGACTTTCAAATCTTTAGAAAGTTTGCTCATAACTCTAACTTCTTGTCTCAGGTTTCCTCTGTCGATAAAAATGCCGGAAACCGCCTTTACAACGTTGCCGACAAAGGGAAAGTCCGCTGTCTCCTTTTTCGCCAAAAATATCAAAGGCTTATCACTCAGCGCCACTAAACTAATAGGGTCAATATTAGACTGGTGGTTCGGAGTAAAAATAACGTTGGTATCTTCCGGGATGTTCTCTCGGCCAGTGATTATATAATTGCACTTAAAACCTTTGACCATCTTCGCCAAAAATTTGTGAACCTTATCGTAGCGTTTTTCAAAAGGATACTTGTCAGGATGATTGCCAAACCTTTTAAAGACCATGTTAGAAAACAAGATGCGCGGGCCGCATCTACTAACTAAACCGAAATATTTACAAGTTACAAAACTAGACATATCATTACCTCTTTCTTCTAATATAGCACAAATTTACCTTGATACCGCAACAACAATTGATACGCCGTTTACCAGCAGTAGTTGAGCGTAATTCTCACCTTTGTCATAACCGGCCTCATTGAATATTATTTTGTAGTACTTCTCAAAATTATACTTGACCGTAACATTTGTCGGATTGACGATAGCTATTATCTTTTTGTCAATTTTCTTATTGAAGTATTCAATCACGATAGCTCCGTGTTCTATATTTTTAAAGTTTATATTGTTCTCTATCTCTTTGCGGTCATCTGACAGGAAGTAAGGAGAACTCTTTTTCAGTTTGATACACTCCTTAAAGTAATCTATCAAACCCTTTCTTTCATAGGCTTTTTTATAATCGAATCCATTGATTGCGTCACCGGATATATAGGAATTTGTGTCGCCGTTTTTGCTTGCGCCAAACTCTTGACCAGCGTGAATAAAAGGAACGCCAAACGAAAGAATCGTCATCGCATTTATCAAGTTCACTCTCTTGAGTATCGTCTTTTTAGATTCGTTAGGGCAGCACGTTTTCAGCTTGTCAAAAAGCGTTCCGTTATCGTGACACTCAACGTAATTTATAGACTGTCGAGGATTGTTGAACAAAGAAGGAAAAGACAGAGAAATTACAGATGATAAAAACACGTGTTTAAATCCGTCTATATAATTTGAATCCCCGCTCAAATAGCCCTTGCCATTCATATCTTCACCGTAGGTGTGACCTTTGAGAATATCCCTAAATCTATCGTTAAAAAAACCTACGTTCTCGAATTTTTTAGCGTTGTTTAAATTTGTTTTTTGTACCGAAGGTAAATTTGTCGCTAAATCCCATCCTTCACCGTAAAACATCAGATTGGGTTGCAGTTGTTTGCACGAGTGATATGCGAGTTTAACGGTATCGATATCCAAGATACCGATAAGATCAAATCTGTATCCGTCCATGCCGTAATACTTGATAAAGTGTCTCAAGGAGTCAACTATCAACTTTCTCGTCATATATTTGCGCGACTCTATATCATTACCGCAGCCTGAACCGTTCGAAACAGTTCCGTCTTCGTTAAATCTGAAGTAATAGTTCGGACAGAGCAGTTGCAAAGAGTTTGAATACATTCTAAATACGTGGTTGAACACCACGTCCATATTAACTCTGATTCCCTTCTTGTGAAAACTTGATACGAGATTTCTAAGTTCGCGCATTCTCGCGTAAGGATCGTCAGGATCAGATGAATAAGAACCTTCGGGAGCAAAGTAAAACTCTGGATCGTAACCCCAGTTGTAAGTGCATTGAGGATTGCTGTCATCCACGGTTTGAAAGTCGTATACCGGCATGAGTTGAACGTGAGATATCCCTAAGTCAGCAATGTAATCCAATCCTATTGGATTGTTGTTTTCATCAACTTCGTTCTCTCTGGCTAAAGCGTTGTAAGTGCCTCTATCTTCCATGTTCGTCAAGGAAGTCATGTCTCTAACGCTGCACTCGTAGATTATAGTTTTTGTCGAATCCTCAAACTTTGGTAATTTATCAAAGTTCAAATCAATATCGTTTAGTTTTTCCATGTCGACAACGTATCCGTATCTGGAGTTAGCATCCAGCGATTTAGCGTAAGGATCAACAGCGGAAACGTATTCGCCGTTTAGTCTCGCTACAAATCTGTATTTGACCCCTTCGAGATCACCTTTAACTTTAACTTCAAATACTCCGCCATCTATTCTGGTCATGTTAAACAATTCTATCTTGTTTTCTTCTTTTAACAATCTGACGTTAACCTCGCTCGCCAGTGGTGAAAAAAGCCTGAAAGTCGTACTTTCTTTCGTGTATATTGCGCCGAGTTCTCCGTCGTAGCGGTAGTCGCGTTCGATTTTGTCGCTGCTTCCCAACACTGAAATATTGACGTATGAAAATTCATTTTTCCCATCGGCAACAGAATATAAGCGTCCGGGAATTATAGGATAATCAACTTGAAAAGTGTATATGTAGCTTGATTTTGATTCGGATTTAGAAACGCATTCCAAATCACCGAGCAATTTCTCGTCTTCAAACAGTCTCATTTTCTCAACAAATGAGGAGTCTATAGATTTTTTTATAGCTACTTCTAGTGTATCTATGTATTTTAACGTTGCTTCAATAGTCTTGTTATTAAGCATCTTTATTTTTCTCCTTGAGTCAAGTTTACAAATGCGATAGCGTAACCGTCGTGAGCGATGCTCACTTCTCCAATTTCGTTTCCTTCAAGAAAAATATGGGGCTCGCCATCTTCATCGTCCAAAATCTCAACAGTCTTAAAATTAACCGCTTTGTTCCCGCTCGCTTTTACATAAGCTTCCTTCGCGGCGAATCTGCCAGCGACATAAGAGATTTTACAGGATTTGTCTACATAAGTTAAGAGTTGTACATTTTCTCTTTCGGAAAGAAGGCGCTTTGCCATCTGCTCATATGTGTCTTTAATCCGGTCTAGACACACTATATCTACCCCTATCACTTTTTGCCTCTCTCTAAATATATGGTGTAAGGATAATCCTTCATATCCGTTAGAATATCTTTTAGAATCGACTTATTCAACTCGCAGGAATTTTCTATGTATTCGCTGAGTTTTATGTTGTTTGAATGAGCTTTGATATACAAGTTTCTCACGTATTCAATATTGTGAGAGTTCTTTTGTATCTCAAGCTGTCGGGATTTAACAATGTTATTAAAAGTTATACCCGATGGATTTTTAGTTACAAGTTTGCTCGATTTAAACAGAGCGATCAACTTATCAGGCTCAAACGTTATAATGTTACCAAACAGCATTGTCTTTTCGTTTATTTCCACCACATCGATATTCGCTACTCTGGTTAAATAGCCTTTATCCATGGCTTTTTTCACAAAAGCTGACTCGCTGCCAAACGTAATATTAGTCAAGTATGGATACGTGTAAAACACGGAGTTTTGATACTTGTTGTATAGATCTACACGCTTGGGGAATTTATAGCCAAAAACGACCCTTGAATACGGACGATTAACATCGATAGAACAGGAGGCTTTATTCGCTTTAGCGTAGTCTTCACCTTCGTTCAGATCGGTTTCAACGCTCTTGTATTTTACCGACTTCAGTTTCGAGTCTTCAATAACTCTTTTCACCATTTCTTCTTCAACATTTCCCATAACGAATAAAGACATGTTTTGACTGGCGTAATACTTAGAGAAAAATTTTCTCAGTATCGTTACAGTTACAGCATCGATCATCCTTCTGTAATGCTCTATTATTTCAAACTGATTCAGATCGGAGAACAGAGTATTTGCCATCTTCAGTTCCGCGATAAAATTTTCATTTTCAAGTCGCTTTTCAATGTCAAAAATAGCTTCTTGCTTAGCTTTCTCCAAAAAGGACTTGTTGACGTTGAAAACCGAGAACGAACCTAAAAAGGCTCCGATCCACTTCGGATGATTTTCTCTCGAGCGCAACTTGATTATCGTCTTGGAACTGGTTACTTCGGTCTCCCACAATTCTCCAAACTGAAAAGCGATTTTGTCGTAACTACCAATCGGTGAATACTTAAAGGCTTTCGCCATTACTAAAGCAACCACTCCGTTGATTTTAATCCCGTCCAAACTTAAACCGCTCGGTTCAAACAATCCAGCGTTTACTATCATGGAAGAAACTGTCCCGCTCACAAATTTATCTGTTACAACAGCAACATCCAAGCCGTTATCCATTTTAAATTCTGAGATATTCATCTTTCCATACGAATTACTTTTCATAAGATGTTCCCTCGATTTTCATACTTCCAACAAAATTAATCTTTCTCAGATACGAAGAAAAATCCTTGTAATTGAGATTTTGTAATTTAGTGATCATAACATCCGAAGATATATTCAAGCCTCCGAGTCTTCCCAAATATTTGGATTCAACCAAATCTCTCGGATTATCAAATCCAAACATTATTTTTTCTATTAAATAACGCTTCATCATGTAGGCGTATTCCTGCAAATCTTTAGAATAGAAATTGGTTATCTTTTTTTCGAATTCCACTATAAAATCTTCGCTTATTTTTTTGTCGGAATGAAGGTACACAATAAAGCAGTGACCTACTGGAAATAATTGTGTTTTCACTATTTCAATTCTCTCTTTGGAAACAACATCCAGCATCAATCCGTAATATTTGTTAAACAACAATTCCATTAATATTTTGTTGCACACGTACGTCTGTTCGGAGTGAATCTTGGATAAGTTAAATACAAATCCGACATATTCACCTTTGAATTTTTTATTCTTCACGACTAAATCAGTACCTCGCGGCACGATTTCTTTTTTCAAAGTTACAGGAAAAATCTTGGAATTCGGCTTCAACCTTTTCCTTGCTGAAAGTACAAACCTATAATTGGTATCACCAACGTAGGCCGACATTCTTGGAGATTCTATCAGTTCTTTTAACGCGCTGTCCAAATCTAAAAATTTCAACTCTTTAATCTTGTCCAAGTCACCGTAAGGATAGCGGCCCAATTGCAACTCGCGCAAATAGTTCAAATGAATGAGATGATCCATTTGAAAAATAGGATCGTTATCAAGAAGCGAATACTCGTAGGTGATATCTTCAATGACGCGATTTAAATCGGCAGGAGCTTTTGTCCACCCACTTCGGATTGTTCGCATTAGATTTTTTCCAAGTTTACCTTGAGTATCGAACAGTTCGCGCGATTTATATGGAGCAGATATGCTGGCGCTCAAAAAGTACTGACCATACCCTTCGGAAAATTCAAATAGAACGTTGTTTTCTCGAGCCTTGGAATCTCTGCTGTATGTGTATTTTGAATTCTTGTTAGTTAAAGAGGCCATAGACAGTAAAAGGGATAATACACCGAATGCTTCTTTCGAAACTTTGGAGTTTTTCTTTATGAGAAAAAGTGAACTCACATAAGTTGAATTAAAGCGATCTTCATCGACAACGAAGAAATTTTCATCCAAATTTTGATTGGCTGAAATATTTTCTTTTCTTATCCTATTCATTCTATTTGTCCGTTGCTATGAAACTCACAGGGCAAGTGCGCACTACATCTAAGAAATCGCAGTATTTGCGATAGGATATGGTTTTAACCGCAGTCGCCAAAGCCTGAGAAGCAAAGCGATTTGCGTAATCTTCACAAAGCGTATTGAAATATTGGACATCGTCGCGTTTGTAGAGAATCTTTTGTTGGTTCAAGAAATTTGTTTTAAGCGCCTTGAAGTCTTTCTTGGAAATCAATTTTGACTCAGCGAGCAATTCCTTCACTTTAACCATGCATTCATCCTTGTTGCTAACTTCCATTTGTTGATATAAGAACGCATCTTCTCCACCTTGGCAAAGACCTCCGTCCTTAAAGGAAACAACATCTTTTAACAATTCGCTCGATTTCGTATTGAGGGATGAAAATATGCTGTCTTTAAGCAAGCAGTAATAGCTGAACATATGATCGGAAAAACGATTGAATAAATGTTCTCTCTTAGGTAATTTCAAACCGAAAATCAATGTATTCTTGCCTTCCACATACCTCATAGCATTCTTGATCTCGGCATCAGAATCCATCGTGTTAGTGACGTGAATTTCTCTCGTGGTTTTTGTCTTTTTAAATCTATAAGCGTTCGCAATATCGAAAGCCTTATCCGGCGAAATATTTCCGCAGATGATAAGAGTCATATTCTCCACCCTGTAAAAAGATTCGAAATAGCGCTTTATTGCCACTAAGTGTACTTTTTTAAGAGATTCAGCTGTGCCGTGAGGATTGATTCCCATAGGAGAGCGAATATACAAACTATTGCGCACCATGTTGGCGGGTTCCTTGTCGGATTTTTCTAAGGATTTAACATAATCCAACTTCATATTTTCTATCTCGTCATTGGTAGATGAAACTCCGTCTACCAGATGCAATAAAGGGTCCAGCAAATCAAGAGCTTTGTCCATATCTGCACTGTAGGAAATTGTGGTGAATGATTCCTCAACGTGAGTGTTAAGCTCAACATCTTTATCGAATAATTTATTAGAGATTTCTGAGTGTTTAGCTAAAAGAGATTTAACTAACAGATCGGGGGTACCGGGATATATCTTCGTACTACCTATCGAATAGTTTCTAGCAAGACCGCCGCGATCGATATATAAACCGGCAGTAACTCTTGTAGCTTCGTACATCGGAGCAACTATTATCTTCAGTCTGTTTTTCTCGCACACACCTTGGAATAAGGTGGAATTAAGTTTATCGAATTTTATTTTTTCCATATTGTTTTTTCCTTTCAATAATTGAGATATCTAACAATTTATACTTCCTTGTGTTTGATGACCTTTTTTCTGTTTGAAGGCTGAAAAGTCTCAATGATACCTTCTTTTTCTAAAGCGTCCAGAATTGCAGCTGCACGACCATATCCTATTGCGAATCTTCGCTGTAGTGACGAAGTTGCTGCAACGTTATTTTCCATGACGTAATCTTTGACAGTATCGTAAAGTTCATCGTCAAAACCAGGCAAACCTCTCTCCGAACCAAACGCGGAACTGTTCGCCGGTTTAAAATTGATAAAATTCGGATTAAAGACAGGTTTGGATTGACTCTTCAAATAGTTAACAACAGCCGAAATTTCAGTGTTTGAAACATACGAAGCTTGCAGTCGCAAGGTTGACTTAAAGGAAGGGATGCGAGCCAATAAATCGCCCTTACCAATAAGCAGTTCAGCTCCGCCTTCGTCCAAGATTGTTCTTGAATCGGTGGTGGTAGGTAGACTCAAAGCAATTCGAGCCGGAATGTTGGCTTTAATCGTTCCAGTTATGCATTTAACTGAAGGTCTCTGAGTCGATATGATCAGATATATACCCGCCGCTCTAGCTTTTTGAGTCAAGCGTTGAGTGAGGGCGTCAACATTCTTAGGGTCCTGACCCATGAGATCAGCAAACTCGTCGATTATACAAACTAAATTAGGCAAATTTTCGAGTGATTTATCTCTGTTTCTAAGTTCGTTGTACTCTTGAATTTTGCAAACTTCATAGCGCGACAAAATAGAGTATCTTCTTTCCATTTCCGCTACCAATTTCTTGAGAGTTGCGACAGCCTGCACCACGTTTGTAATAATTGGACAGTACAGGTGAGGCATATTGCGATAGCGCGAAAACTCTACCTGCTTGGGATCTATTAAAATAAATTTTAACTCTTGAGGATAGTTGCGCATAATAAGCGTCATTATCAACTGGTGCACAAACACTGATTTACCTGAACCAGTGGTTCCAGAAACTAGTAAGTGAGGTAATTTATCAAGTGATACACTGACGACCTCAGATGAAATATTTTCACCAAGAGGTACGAGCAATTTGTCGGTGTTATTTTGTAAAATTTGCATCATACACTCTCTAAATGAAACTGTTGTGGTTACTTTATTAGCGATTTCGATACCGGAAGTGTCTTGTCCCGGAACAACATCAACGAATCTAACGGATTTATCTCCCCTTAAATCAATCTGCAATTCCTTCACTGTATTAGCGTTGGAAATAGCTCCGATGGGGACGCCAGCTTCTCTCTTGATATTAAACCTAGTTACAGATGGTCCAATTGTGTATGAATCAACGTTTGCTCCAATGTTGAATTTGGTAAAAACGCGATTTATGATCGATATCTTTTTTCTTGCCGCTTCATGATTGATATCGTCTTTGGCGGTATCTTGATGCTGAAGCAATAAATTAATCGAAGGCAAGGCATAATTATCAGAAACAGTAACAGTGCGCTGAACGGATGTAGGAGAAGTTATGGAGGATATATTTTCCGTTTCTTTTACAACATCAGAATCATCTTGAGATGATTTTTTTACACTATGGTTCTCTTCATTCTTAAAAAAATCAAAAAAACTCTTTTTAGCCTTGGGTTGAATTTCGCTGTTCAAACCGGATTTTTCTTCTTTATCTACAACCGTCGATTTTCGGAGATTCAAATCAGTTGCTTCTTTCTTAGCGCTGCGAATCTCATGGGGGTTGAAGGATTTAGTAGAGGTTATTCCATTAAAATTCTCATCCTTTTTTTCTTCGTTCATCTTCGCCGTAGAGCTGTCGGATTCGACTTTGACAAATTTGCTGTTTTTTGTGTTTATAGATCCAGATTCACTCGCTCTCTTTAAGTGAGGTTGTTCAAATGTGGAATACTCCGACATCATAGGCGATACATTAGTATTATTTTGACTGAATAAATCTTCTTCTTGTTCAGGCTTTTCATCTCTAAATATACCGCTTGTCTTTCTAACTTGTTCTTTTTTAGCTGTTTGTTCAGCTTCGTACTTAGTTTCTTCAAAAGGGTTAATATGCTTAGAAGATACGTCTTTTTGTTTAGCTGACTCTACCATCTTCTTGCGCTCATTTTCCTCATCAATTTTGCGTTGGGCAATTTTTGCGCGCTTTTCTATGTTGCGATCTCGCAGCCAAAGATGGAAAGTGAACAAAGGAGAACGAACTATGAGCAAAAGTCCAAAGGCCAAAAACAGGTAAGCGAAAATATAGCTTCCTATCATTCCTAATCCAGTCACGAATAGAGAGGCAAAGAAATCGCCAAAAAAGCCACCGCGAACTGCGGCTATCGCTTCAAGGCTAGTAATAGTAGTGCTATTTGCAGTTGCTATCGCCATGTAGTCGTTGTGAATCGACAAGAAATTGGAAATAGTTAAATTCGGTATGGTGAGAGAACTCGCTAATGTCCCGAATAAGAAGAGAAATATCCAACCGAGTCCGGTGAAACTCAAGCGCAACTTCGGCCATTTTCCATTGATAAATAAAACTAATCCAAGCAAAATTAAACCACCTAGGAAGAAATATGCAAACATTCCGAAAGCATAAGTCGCTACGTAGCAAATAAACGTACCCAAGAAATTGTAATTTAAGAATCCTATTATTCCTAGACATATGGAAATCAACCCATATAATCTCGTAGGGATTGTATTTTTAAATGAAGTTTTTTTAATTTCTTCTTCGATAGTTTCTTTAACCTCTCCCTGATTTTCAGGGAGTGTTTTCTTTGAGTGCTTTTTCTTTTTCATAAACGTTTCCAGTCAACTAATTATATCATAAGAACTATATACATTTAGAGTAAATCAGGATATATAGACTCAAATCCAAATAATATTAATGCGTCTAGAAATATAATGATATATCACCAAACTGATTATTTAGTTTTTAAGAAGGCTTTTCCGTCCATATAAGGCATTCTCTGAGTGAATTCTCCAACCTCTATTGAATTGAGAGCATTGTCTAAAATATTCATCTTTGAATCAAGATCATCCAACATGTGAAGTACGTATGCTTCTGTAGTTTGAGGAACGACCGCTGAGCCGTATTCAGGTTTTCCGTGGTGGGAAAGAATCATGTGAGCTAGAATAGTCAACTTGTTTTTGGGTGTACCAAGTTTTTCTCCCGTTTCAAGTATGATAGATGCTCCTATGGATATGTGACCGAGTAAATTGCCTTCAAATGTGTAACTTGAAGCCATGATACCATTCATTTCTCTAGTTTTACCAATGTCGTGAACAAGAGAACCAGCTATCATGTAATCCCTGTTTAATTGCGGGTAGTTTTTACATACGTCCAAAGCGTTTTTACATATGGACAACGAGTGGTACACGATGCCGCATCTGTAGGCGTGATGAACGCTGACAGCAGCAGGATAGGTCATGTACTTCTCTTCGTTATCCTTGATGATTGTCTTAGTTAACAATTTGATATCTTCGTCCTCAATGAGTTCTATCATTTCCCCGACTTCTTTAAAAAGTTCCTCGTCCTTCACAGGGCACGAGAGATAGAAATCAGTGGGGTCATATTCGTTTTCGTCAGCTTTATTCACTTGATCGATCTTGAGTTGAGGGTGGTTTCTATATTGAAAGACATTTCCGGAAACATTGATAATATTTCCCGCTTTAATCAAATCTAAATCTCCAGCTTCGACGCTCCATTTTTTTCCGTTTAGAGTTCCTGTTACATCTTGGAAATTCACATTTAAATATTCCGAACCATTTGAAGCGACTCCCTTGTCGCACGTTTTAACGAGCAAAGGTCCTTCAAAGTGTCCGCCCGCAGTAATCAAATCTTTAATATATGTCATAATTTTGTTCCTCCCACATATTCATAATATCATCAAAGTTATACTTCTTCTTCAATAGTACTGAGATTACTTTTGATCGTATCTCAAATATAGTCAAATCCGTGTGCTTGAACTTCTCAAACGCCAAATTCATATCTTGTTTCAACATTTTGCTTTCGCTAGTTTTATAATCGTTTTTAACCTGGGGATTATCGCTTAGAAAGCGATTTATCATATCGTGACAATCGCCGGATGAATACCCCATCTTGAACAACCTTGAAAAAACTGATTCTTTAGCTCTTTGAAAGTTCTTGCAGCTGTATTTTTTAAAGAGCGTGTCGACTAAAGTATCCAATGCTAAATTGTCGAAATCGACTTCGCTGATCTCTTTTTCAACCGAATCTATATCGTATCCCTGTTTTATCAAATAATCGTATATGTAACTTTTCGAGTATCCTTTATCTTTCGCGTCCTGTATGTAG
>Ga0172378_10005779_pt1 | contig 11553 bp, 11 predicted proteins | sample GrowelOW332metaG_FD_119755 | JGI IMG/M metagenome (GOLD analysis project Ga0172378, IMG submission 119755) | Groundwater microbial communities from an aquifer near a municipal landfill in Southern Ontario, Canada - Pumphouse #3_1 metaG | ecosystem: Environmental > Aquatic > Deep subsurface >... | reverse complement strand
AGTACAAAGAAAGATTTATTTTGCATTATAATTTCCCTGGATTTGCAACAGGTGAACCTAAGCCTGAAAGATCAACCAGCAGAAGAGAAATTGGTCATGGTGCTTTAGCAAGAAGAGGCTTACAAGCTATTCTTCCTGGAGAAAAAGAGTTTCCTTATACAATAAGAATAGTATCTGATATATTAGAATCAAACGGTTCATCTTCAATGGCTTCAGTTTGTGGAGGATCACTTGCTTTATTTGATGCAGGTGTACCGGTAAAAGCAGCTTGTGCCGGTATTGCTATGGGACTTATGAAAGAAGATGACAATTATGTTATTTTGACAGATATTATGGGAATGGAAGATCATTTAGGAGATATGGATTTTAAAGTTGTAGGAACTAGAAAAGGTATTACAGCTTTACAAATGGATATAAAAATTACAGGTCTTACAACAGAGATTTTGGCACAGGCTTTGGAACAGGCAAGAGTTGGAAGAATGGAAATTCTTGGCAAAATGGAAGCAGCCATAGCTCAGCCAAACACAACACTTTCAGAGTTTGCTCCAAAAATGGTATCTTTAACAATCCCACAAAATAAAATTGGCGGATTGATAGGTCCCGGCGGTAAAAATATTAGAAATATTCAAGAAACTACAGGAGTAAAAATAGATATAGAAGAAGACGGTACTGTATTTATTTCCGGTGACGATTCTGTTTCTGTTGATAATGCAAGAAATATGGTTGAAGGTTTAACAGCAGAAGTAGAAGTTGGCAAAACATATAAAGGTAAAGTAACTAAGATTATGGCATTTGGTGCTTTTGTAGAAATTTTGCCTGGCAAAGAAGGTTTAGTACATATTTCAAAACTTTCCAAGCAAAGAGTTAACAAGGTAGAAGATGTTGTTTCTGAAGGTGAAGAAATAGTTGTTAAAGTTGATGAAATAGATAAACAAGGTAGAATTAATTTAAGTAAAAGTATATAAAAATTAACTTAAAAAGGTGCAATATGGCTCCAAATAAAGAAATGGAAATAACAGAAAAGGTAAAATCTTTATATGAGGTTATGCAGGAAGAAAAAGTTGAAGAACTGGAAATAAAATCTCCGGAATTTAAGTTACATATAAAAAGAAAAAATAATTCCAGACCTCAACAAGTAAGGTCTGGAGTTATTGAAAATATTTCTATTCAACAAGATAATAGCGAAGTATCATCAGCGCCAACAGTTTCAGGGGACACTATAAAATCTCCTATTACAGGTATTTTTTATAGATCTCCATCACCGTCATCACCAATGTTTGTTAATGAGGGAGATGTTGTTGATGCAGGCAAAACATTATGTATAATTGAAGCTATGAAAGTAATGAATGAAATAAAGGCAACAGAGAAAGTCAGAGTTGTAAATATTTTAGTTGAGAATGGAAAGACTATTAATAGTGATCAAGCTTTGTTTAGTATAGAAAAACTATAATAAAGGAACTTTAATGATAAATATTATTGGAAATGTTGCAGGTCAGATATGGCATCATCTTGATTTAGTTGGGGAATCAACTCCAATAAAAATTAAGGCACAGTTAGGACTTTCTAATACAATGCTTTATCTTGCACTTGGTTGGCTTTCTAGAGAGAATAAAGTGTCAATAGTTCAATTTGAGTATACTTATAAAATATCTCTCATAAGAGATTAGTTTTGCATAAGCAGTAATCCCTTTATTTCTTTTTAAAATATCTAATTCAAAAGGTTATATGGGAAATATTTTAAAATCACAAACACCAAAAGAATACAAAAAAAGTAAAAGATTATTGGTTGGAGCTATTTACTGCCTTTTTTCTTTTTTCTTGTTATATTGTTTAATATCAAAAGAAAACACAGGGATTGTCGGGCAAGCTTTTTATGCAATAATGGTAGCCATATTTGGTGCAGCTTCCTATGTTATACCTGCTGTTTGTTTATGGTTTGCAATACAACATTTCAAAATATCCACAGAATTAAGAACCCGGTTAGATTTAATTTTATCGATACTAATAATTACTTTAGTATCTTCTTTTTTTTCATTAACGAAAGATACCTTTAATTTAAAGTTATATAATGGCGGAGGATGGTTAGGAAATGCTTTAGAACCATTTTTTATCAAATTCTTAGGTCTTTATTTTTCAATTGTATTAATATTATTAGGTTTAATATTTCTTATGACAAGATTATTTAGATTATCTATAAGAAGTATGGTTTCTTATTTCTGGTTTTCGTTAATCAATGATATAAAATCATGGAGAGAAGATAGAAAATTCAAAAAACAGGAAAAGGCCAGAATAATACAAAATAATAAATCAAAAGAAATAAAAAAACAAGAACCTTTTATCCAGATAGAAAAACCAAAAATTATTGAACAAAAACCTCAACAAAATTCAGTTGCTGTACAAAATATTCCTTTTGAAAAAATGCAAGAAAAAGTTGACAGTACAAAATTCAAATATACACTGCCTACTTTAAATTTGTTAAAAGACGGCGGCGATTTAAATACAGTGTTAAGTGATGAACAGTTGCAAGACAGAGCAGACCGATTGAGACAAACTTTAGCAGACTTTAATATTGATGCTGTAGTAAAAGATATTATTCCGGGTCCGGTTATTACAAGGTATGATATTATTTTAGCCCCGGGAATAAAAATTCAATCAGTATTAAATTTAACAGATAATATATCTTTAGCAATGAAAACTTCAGCAATAAGAATTGTTCCTGTCCCTGAAAAGTCAGCAGTTGGTGTTGAAATTCCAAATCCAAAAGCTTCTTTAGTCGGATTGCAGGGAATATTGGAAACACAAGAATTTATTACTTCAAAATCATTGTTATCATTAGCTTTAGGGACTACAACAGACGGCAAAGGATATGTATCTGATTTAGCAAAAATGCCGCATTTATTGATAGCAGGCTCAACCGGTTCCGGGAAAAGTGTAGGTATTCATAGTATTATATTGTCTATTCTTTATAAAGCAAGACCGGATGAAGTTAAATTTATGTTAATTGATCCTAAGCGTGTTGAGATGACTGTGTATAAAGATTTACCCCATTTATATGACCCTTGTTGTATGGCCGAAGATGCCGGTATAATTACACAACCAAAAAATGCATCAGCATCACTGAAAAGATTAGTAACTATTATGGAAGCAAGATATGAAAAATATGCACAAGAAATGGTAAGAAATATAGATGATTATAATAATAAAATGACAGAAATCGGCGGAGAAAAAGATTATTTTATTGTTGTTATCATAGATGAACTTGCAGATCTTATGTTAGTTGCTTCAAAAGAAATTGAAGATTCAATACAAAGACTTGCTCAAATGGCAAGAGCTGTCGGGATACATTTAATTTTGGCAACACAAAGACCATCAATCAATGTTATTACAGGTGTAATAAAAGCTAATTTTCCTGCAAGATTGTCTTTTCAAACAACATCTTATATAGATTCTAAAGTTATTCTTGATACTGTCGGCGCTGAGGATTTAATAGGTAAAGGAGATATGTTGTTTTTACCGCCTTCAGAAGCAAGACCTGTCAGACTTCAGGGTGCATTTGTTTCTACAAAAGAAGCTGAAAAAGTAGTAAATTTTATAGCTGATCAGGAGTTCCCAAGAATATATGAACCATTAGTAGTTGAGGTAAGCGCTAATGCAGCTGCAAGTGCTACAGATAAAGCAAATAAAGACTTGGTACCGGCATTAAAATTGATTATGGAAAGAAGAAGGATTTCTCAGGATTTGTTAAAAGCAAATTTTGGGTCTTCAGCAAGAGCCACAAATATTTTGAGTGTTTTAGAAATGAAAGAATTCATTTCTAAACCGGAAGGAACAAACCGTTGGGAAATTCGTTTTGATATGATAGAAGAATATTTATCGCATAATAATTGAGGAATAATGAAAAATTTTTATATTCTAGTTTTAATATTGGTTTGTAGTTCATTTAATATATCTTATAGTGATGATATTAAAGTTAACGATATATTAATGAAAATGGAAAAAATTGATAAAAATATACAAGATATGGAATTTAATTTCACGCAGGAAATAGATTATATTTCAACAGATGAAAAGCAGATATCATCAGGAGCAGTAAAACATAAAAAACCAAATTATATTTATATGTATCAAAAAAATCCAAATGAACAATATACTTATATTGATGGTAAAAAAATAACAATATATGTGCCGGCAAATAAACAAGCTATAGTTGAAAGTTGGAAAGATGTGCTAAATAGTGATATTATACTTACAACTATTATTGGATTTAGTAAAAATTTCAGAACATTTGAAAAAGATCATTCAATTATATTAGAATCTCAAAATGATAAAGAATATACTTTGTTAATGAAATCTAACAATCCTAAACAAACTTGGCAGATGTATATTAATGTGGATAAAGAAACATTGCTTGTAAATGGGGCAGTATTTGATAATAAAAATTTTGTAATAAAAGTTAAATTAACAGATTATAAATTAAATGTCGGTTTGCAAACAGATATATTTAAGTTTAAGTCAACCAAAGATATAGATGTTATAGAATTATAGGCGGGGATTTTGTAATGAATGAAATTGGAAAAATTTTGCAGCAAGCAAGAAAAAAGAAGAGATATTCTTTAGAAAAAGTTCATAAAATGACTAAAATTAAAGAGTCTTATATCGTTGGATTAGAAAATTCCGACGTTGATTCTTTTCCAGCAGAACTTTATTATAAAAATTTTTTAAAAACTTATTCTAAATATTTAGGTTTAAATCCTGATGAAATTTTAAAATTATATGAACAGAGTAAGTTAATAAAAGAAGAAGATTTATTTAAACAAGATAATAAATTTGATAGAGTTATTGATAGTGTTAATAAATATAATCGCTCAAAATTAATAATAACAATTATAATATCTGTAGTGTTATTTGTTTTCTTATTAATATCAAATAGTGTTATTACAAATGATGTAAATGAAGATGCAAACAAACAATCTGTAGTTGTTGTTGAACAATCAGAGCCCGTTAAAGACTTAGTCCCGGAAAGGACAAAACAAATGCTTTTAATTGAAGCTAATAAAAATACTTGGATAAGAATTGATTCGGATAATAAAAAAATTTATGAAGAAACTTTATATGCCGGTAAACAATATAAAGCATTTGCATATGACAATTTTATAATTAAAATAGGAAATATAGAAGGTGTTGATGTATATTTTAATGACAAGAAAGTTGATATATTAACAGGTGCAAGTGAAAACAAGGTCAATACCATCACTTTAAAACGAAGTTGAATATTTTGAAAAATCAGAAAGTAGCAATAATAACTTTAGGTTGTTCTAAAAATACAGTTGAATCTGAATCTGTTGCAGGTTTATTTGTTAAAGACGGTTTCTTATTAACGAATGATATTAATTGTGCAGATATAATTTTAATTCATACATGTTCTTTTATTTTAGATGCTCAATTAGAATCACAGAGCCAAATAGAACGAGCATGTTTAATAAAACAAAAAAACCAAAATTTAAAAGTTTTTGTATCCGGTTGTTTACCCCAATTATTGAAAGAAAGTATGTTAAAAAAATATCCGTTAATAGATGGATATGTAGGTACCGGTTCGTTTGGAAATATTGTTCATCTAATTAAAAAAAACAAATTTTTTGCTGATACGCAATGTGCCGGCGGTATGAACGATTCAAGAAGAAGAATTTTGTCAGATAATTTACCAACTACATATATTAAAATAGCAGAAGGATGCAATCATAAATGTAGCTTTTGTATTATTCCCAAGTTAAGGGGAAAATATAAAAGCAGAACGATAAAGTCAGTAGTTGATGAAGCAAAAGCTCTTGTTGATTTTGGTATTAAAGAAATAAATATCATAGCGCAGGATACAACAACATATGGTACAGATATTTATGGTAAACCCAGATTAGATAAGTTATTGCAGGAAATATCTAAAATAAATAATTTAAAATGGATTAGGTTGTTATATTCTTATCCGTCAACAGTAACTTCGTCTTTATTAGAAACAATTTATGAGCATGACAACATTTGTAATTATATAGATATTCCTGTACAACATATCAGTAAGAATATTCTTACTGATATGAATCGTCCTGTAAATACTCGTAAAATTATAGAAAACATTAAAAAGAAATTTCCAAATATATTTTTAAGAACATCGTTGATAACAGGTTTCCCAAATGAAACGAAAAAAGATTTTGCAGAATTAGAAGAATTTGTAAAAGAAAATTGGTTTGAACATATCGGTATTTTTGGATATTCAGATCAAAAAGCTGCAGGTTCTTTCAAATTTAATAATAAAATAGATAAAGATATTATTGAACAAAGAAAACAAATTCTTGCAAATATACAATTTAATAATGTAATTAAAAATAATTCCAAGAAAATCGGACAGAATTTTGAAGTTTTAATTGAATCAATTGATAATAAAAAAGCTTATTGCAGAGCATATTTTCAAGCGCCGGAAATTGATAATAATATTATTATCAATGTAAATAATTTAAAAGTCGGAGACTTTAAGAAGATTACAGTAACTGGTTTTAAAGATTATGATTTAGTTGGAAAACAATGTACAATTTGGAATGTTTAATGTATAATTAACCCTAGAAATATAGTTAAAAAGATATAAAGTAGATTTATGAAAGGTAAGATATAATTATGAATTTAGCAAATAAATTAACAATGCTCAGAGTGATTTTAGTGCCTGTATTTATATTATTTTTAGCGCTTGATTCATTTCATACAAATATTATAGCTTTACTTGTTTTCATAATAGCATCAATCACTGATTTTTATGACGGCAGAATTGCCAGACAACAAAATATTATAACAACATTTGGAATTTTTCTTGATCCGTTAGCAGATAAATTATTAGTTACATCTGCACTGGTTTCTTTTGTAGCTATATATACTTTAAATATACCGGCTTGGATGGTAATATGTATAATATCCAGAGAATTTCTTATTACTGGGTTAAGGTCACTTGCTGCATCACAAAATATTATTATTTCTGCAAGTACATCAGGTAAATTCAAAACAACATCTCAAATAGTTGCAATTATTACTATTTTAGTTATTTTGATAATCAATTCTACATTAATTAAATTCTATTCAATAACATCTTACGATTTGGTTAATATGCCATCTTGGAAAGGGGTAGTAGGTTGGTGCTTAATTAATTTACCTTATTGGCTTATGTTTATTGTTACGATTTTAACCTTATATTCAGGTATCAGCTATATGATGAAACATAAAAATATTTTTGTACACAATAAATAGAATGATAAAAGTAGATTATGTAATTTCAGGGGAACTGGAAGTTAACTGCTATTTTGTTTATGATGATATAACTCAGAAAGCAATTATTATAGACCCGGGACAAGATGACGAAACTGTTATAAATAAAATAAATGCATTAAATCTCAAACCGGAACTTCTAATAAACACCCACGGACATTTTGACCACATATTAGCAGATGATATTATCAGAAAAAAATATAATATTCCGTTAGCTATACATAAAATCGATTTACCAATGCTTTTAGATTCATCAGAAAATGCTTCAACAATGATTGGAATACCAACTGAGATAAAACCTGCAGAAATATTGTTTGATAAAGAAGAAGAGAAAGAAGCAAGTTTCTGTAAATATTCAATAATTTATACTCCGGGACATACACACGGCTCTATATGTATTTTAATGAATGAATTTCTTTTTTCCGGTGATACATTGTTTTGCGGATCAATAGGAAGAACAGATTTACCCGGCGGCGGGAATTATCAGGAAATAATTCAATCTTTAAATAAATTAAAAAAATTAAACAAAAAAATTATTGTATATCCAGGTCATGGTCCAAGCAGTACAATTGAACAAGAACTTTTAAACAATCCATTTTTGAGATAAATAAAATTATGCAGATATTAGAAGATTTCATCAGTTATATTCTTATAGAAAAAGGTCTGGCTAAAAATACATCACTTGCCTATAAAACAGATTTACAAACATATTTAAAATATTTAGAAGAAAAAAATATTTCCTATGAAAACATTCAGCATCTTGAAATAACAGATTTTTTGTGGCATTTAAAAACTTTAAATCTTAAGCCTAGAAGCATTTATCGTATGATAGAATCAATCCGACAATTTTATAAATTTTTGCTTTCAGAAAATCATATTAAAATTGACCCGACAATGTATTTGTCTGCTCCTAAAATACCAATTATTTTACCGGATATGTTAAGTAATCAAGAAGTTGATTTGTTATTAAATTCTGTTTCGGATAATGATAAAATTTCAGTTAGGAACAGAGCAATGTTAGAATTGCTCTATGCTACCGGACTGCGAGTCTCAGAGTTAATTAATTTAAAATTTACAGATATAAATATAGACGAATGTTTTGTTAGAATTATTGGAAAAGGTAATAAAGAGAGACTTATCCCATTCGGAGAAAAAGCAAAATTATATTTACAAAGATATTTAAGAACAAGAAAAAACAAAGACAGTGAATTTGTTTTTTTGACAAAATTAAAGAAACCTATTTCAAGAATAGAATTTTGGAGACAATTAAAAAATATTTCAATAAAAGCAGGAATTATAAAAAAGATAACACCGCATACATTAAGGCATTCATTTGCAACACATTTGTTAATGGGTGGAGCAGATATCAGATTCGTTCAGGAAATGTTAGGACATAGTTCAATATCAACGACACAAATATATACACATGTTACTCAGGAAAGATTAAAAGAACAACATAAAAAATATCATCCTAGAGGGTGATATAAGTAAGGATATTTAAATGATAGCAGTAATAGGTCTGGGATATGTTGGTTTAACAACAGCCTTAGGATTTAGCGAGAAAGGCTTTAAAGTATATGGGATTGACAACAACAAAGAAAAGTTGAATTCTATTATTGCAAATAAAATTCCTTTTTTTGAAAAAGGTTTACCGGAAATATTAAATAAAAAATTAAATAAAAAATTCTTTGTAAAAAATTCTTTATCTGAATGTGTTGATGATATAGAAGTAATATTTGTATGTGTTGAAACTCCTGTTGATGATACAGGTAAAGCAAATTTAACTTATTTGCAAGCAGCATTAAAATCTGTGTTATCCGTGATAAAACCAAAAGATAAAAAACTTATCGTAATAAAATCAACTGTTCCTCCATCAACCACTACGAAAAAAATTATTCCGTTTATTAAAAGATTAGGATTTAAGGCAGGATATGATGTCCATATAGCATATAACCCGGAATTTCTTAGGGAAGGAACGGCATTGGAAGATTTTATAAAACCTGACAGAATTATTGCCGGAGTTAATGATGAGTATTCTAAACAAGTTTTAAATAAAATTTTCAAACCTTTTAAAGCGCCTGTATATTTTGTGTCATTAAATACAAGTGAATTTGTTAAATATTTATCAAATTCATTTTTAGCGACATTATTAAGTTATTCTAATGAAATGTCAATGATAGCAGATTCAATAGGTAATATTGATATTAAATCAGCATTTAAATTATTCCATGAAGATAAAAGGTGGTTTGGCAAACCTGCATCTATGCAAGGTTATGCTTATCCTTGTTGTGGTTTTGGAGGTTCATGTTTACCAAAAGATATTAAAAGTTTGATAAATAAATCATCAGAATTTGGATATAATGCTAAAATATTAAAAGATGTTATAGATATAAATGAAGAAATTAAAGTTTTTTGGATAAACAAAATTACAAAAAATCTTAGGAAGGATACAAAAATAGCAGTATTAGGTTTATCTTTTAAACCGGATACTGAAGATGTAAGAGATACTCCTTCGTCTGCAATTATTAAAATGTTAATAAAAAAAGGTTATAAAAATATAACAGCTTATGACCCATTATCAAATAAATTGTTTGATAAAGTATATAATGTTCCAGTAAAGTATGCTTCTTCAATGAAGGGTGCAGTTTCTAAATCAGATGTTATTATTCTGGCAACAGCTTGGCAGGAATTTTTAGATAACAAAGATTTATTAAGTAAAAAAATAGTTTTTGATTTAAGATATAAGTTATAAAATTATTATAAAAGGATTAATTTATGTCAAAATTAGCTAGATTTGGTGTTTCAATAAATGATGATTTGTTAAAGAAATTTGATTCTTTGGTACATAAACAAAAATATCCTACCAGATCAAAAGCAATAGAAGATTTGATTATAGAGACAATTGATAATTCTGATATTTTCAGTGATGAAGATACAGTATCAATAGGTTATATTGATATGATATATGATCATCATAAAAGGCAGTTGCTTAATAAAATTACAGAAATTCAGCATAAATTTCATGATATTATCTTATCATCGCAACATGTTCATATAAATCATGATTTATGTTTAGAACTTATAGTAGTTAAGGGTTTAAAATCTAATATCAAAAAACTTTCCGGCATGTTAAAAGCTACCAAAGGTATTAAACATAGTAAGTGCCGGATATTTTTATCTAAATAAAAAATAACTGCTTGACAAATAATATTATAATTTGATATCGTAACACGAAAATTAAATAATGTGTTACGGGAGATTGTATGAAAAAATGGTGTTATGCATTAATGTTTGTATTCGGTTTTAGCAGTATTTATGGAGCTGAAATTAATTTAAGTCTTGAGAAATATTCTCAACAGAAAGATACAATTGTTACAACTGATGAAGTAACAGAAGAAGAAATAGAAAACAAAAATTCAGTACAAGCATTAGATTTATTATCTTCAATGACCGGAGTTTTTGTCCAAAAAACAGGAGATGCAGGAAGAAGTGATCCTGTGATAAGGGGTTTAGGCGACAGTTGCAGAAGAATTGCTATTTTAATTGATGGTAAACCTGAAAAAATGTCATTATTCGGATGTGGTGTATCCCAGTCTATTTTATCAGGAAATGTTGATAGAATAGAGGTCATTAAAGGACCGGATTCAGTCCTTTATGGTTCCGGTGCATTAGGCGGAGTAATTAATATTATAACAAAAGAACCTGTAAAACCATTAGAAGGAAGTATTGATATTTCTGTAGGCTCATTTAATACACAAAATTCACAGTTATATTTAGGTGGTAAACAAAATAAATTTTTATATGCCGTTTCTGCAAATAAAATGGTTAGTGACGGACATTTAGAAAATGCTCAATATGATGCAAGTGATTTCTATGAAAAGTTAGGTTATATTTTTGATGATGATTCTATATTATCTGTTGAAGCAAAACAGTATTCAGGGCTCAGACATGAACCTTATCCTTATAATCCGGGTTATTGGGAAGATTATGAAAGAGGTTCTGTTCAGTTAAATTACGATAAAACTTTTTCTAGAAGTGATGTAGCAATTAAGGCATATACAAATTATGGAGATCATCAATTTTCTGATGGGTGGCATTCAAAAGACAGACTTACAGGTGCAATTGTAAATTATAATAATGAAATAACGGATGAAGACACATTAAAAACAGGTGCAGAATTTAGACAACAAGAAGGGAAACTTCTTGCCGGTCCGGTATATATGAAACATGATGGATGGAAAATGTCTGATTATT
>Ga0172378_10005778_pt1 | contig 11554 bp, 13 predicted proteins | sample GrowelOW332metaG_FD_119755 | JGI IMG/M metagenome (GOLD analysis project Ga0172378, IMG submission 119755) | Groundwater microbial communities from an aquifer near a municipal landfill in Southern Ontario, Canada - Pumphouse #3_1 metaG | ecosystem: Environmental > Aquatic > Deep subsurface >... | reverse complement strand
GAGTCTTTCAATGCGAAAATCAAACTTTTCAGGGCTAATCTGCGTGGGGTCGTAGATAAGAAGTTCTTCCTATTCCGTATCGCCAATATTTATGCTTTTCCCCACTAAATTTCTACTGACCCTGAATAAAGCCTTTTTAGAAAGTGATCTTTCTCATTTATGAATAGAGAAGCAGTTGTTGTGAAATGGTAAGATAGAGATTGATAATGCGATTTTATTTTCAGTTTGTTTTTAGAAGACATGACTTTACATTAAGTATATAAATAAATAACCACAACAGGCTCATCTTCGAGTGTGTTGTGGTTGCTATTTAAAGTATAAATGTTTCCTGAGAACGAAATTTTAATAAGGTTTTATATTTATTTCGCACTCCACAAAATTGAGGTTTTTCTTAAAGGTGCGATGGATGTTGAGGTTTCAAAATTTGGTAAAAAATGTTTCTACTTTCTGAAATATTTGAAATTTGACCATTTCATCGACAAAATCAACTCTTTTTTAAGTGCTGATGTCATTCGACAAAACAATTTATTCTATTTATTTTACGATGAAACTGCTTATTTCGTGTAGAAAAGAGAAATAGATAATGCCTGTTGAAGTAAACAAAAGAAAGACGTGATGTCTAGTTGTATATTATAGATTTTAAAAAAGCCCCGGTCAATTTTATTGGCCGGGGCTTTCTCGTTTTTTATTCTTATTAAAGAATCAACATTGCATCTCCGTATGTACCGAAACGATATTTCTCTTTCAAGGCAATGTCGTATGCGTTCATTATTTCGTCGTATCCTCCAAATGCCGCTACCATCATTAAAAGGGTAGAGAGCGGAAGGTGGAAGTTGCTGATCATTCTGTTAGCAACACTGAAGTCGTATGGAGGGAAAATGAACTTGTTTGTCCATCCGTCGTAAGGCTTAACACAGCCATCTGTTCCCACACTGCTCTCGATAGCTCTCATAACAGTGGTTCCTACAGCGCAGATGTTCTTTCTGCTCAATCTAGCCTTATTGATGTTAATTGTATTCTCTTCTGTGATTTGCATCTGCTCAGAATCCATCTTGTGCTTGGTCAAATCTTCTACATCAATTTCGCGGAAGTTTCCTAAACCAGCGTGAAGGGTGATGTAGGCAAACTCGCAACCCTTAATCTCAAGTCTCTTCATCAATTCACGACTGAAGTGCATACCTGCTGTTGGAGCAACAACCGCACCCTCGTTTTTTGCGAAGATAGTTTGATATCTCTCAGCGTCTTCTGACTCAACCGGACGGTTGATGAACTTAGGCAATGGAGTTTCACCTAATTTGTAAAGAGCTGTCTTGAATTCTTCGTATGATCCATCGAAAAGGAAACGTAGTGTACGTCCTCTTGATGTTGTGTTGTCAATGACTTCGGCTACCATAGAGTCGTCCTCACCGAAATATAGTTTGTTTCCGATTCTGATTTTACGGGCAGGATCAACCAGCACGTCCCAGAACTTAAGTTCATGGTTCAGTTCTCTTAAAAGAAAAACTTCAATCTTAGCTCCTGTCTTCTCCTTATTTCCGTAAAGTCTAGCGGGGAACACCTTCGTGTCGTTAAAAATGAACACATCTCCTTCATCGAAGTAGTTGATGATATCCTTGAATGTTTTGTGTTCGATTTGTCCCGTCTTTCTGTTGAGCACGAGAAGTCTTGACTCATCTCTGTTTTTAGCAGGATGGAGGGCCAATTGCTCTTCTGGCAATGAGAATTTAAATTTTGACAGTTTCATATTGTATGTTTTTTATGTTTCCTGTTTTTTTCGGTACCGATGTTACTCTTGTGCCGATTCCTCCTCTTTCTTGTTCATCAACTCACATTCTTTCAAAGATTTCTCGAAATCTTCGATGGTGAGGCAATCTTTAATGGTGATATCTCGAATTTTGGTCCTTTCCAGCCCGATGAGATGTGCGCCGCTGTTGAGTGCCTGTCCAATATCGCGAGCTAAAGCTCTTATATAAGTACCTTTGCTACAAACAACCCGAATCTTGATAACGGGAAGTTCGCATTCTAAAAGTTCAATCTCGTCTATAACCAGAATCTTAGGTTTTATCTCGACTTCTTCACCAACTCTTGCATATTCGTAAGCCCTCTTTCCGTTAATCTTAACGGCTGAATAAGTGGGCGGAATCTGTTTGATTTCACCGAGGAAATTTTTCAACGCATTCTCTACAGTTTCTTTTGTGATGTGCTCTGTAGGGTAGTTAACATCAACCTCTGTTTCAAGGTCGAATGATGGAGTCGTTGCGCCTAACTTGATAGTTGCTATATACTCCTTTGTGCCGTATTGAAGCTCCTCTATCCTTTTTGTTGCACGTCCGGTACAGACAATCATTACACCTGTTGCTAGGGGGTCTAATGTGCCGGCGTGTCCTACTTTTATCTTTTTCAGTCCAAGCGTATGTTTTAGCATAATTCTAACCTTATTCACAAGGTCGAAAGATGTCCAATGCAATGGCTTGTAGAAACTTAAAACTTTACCTTCCTGAAAGTCCATTAATCTACCATTTGTAAACTTTGACCGCTAATTAAAAGGACTAAAATCAAAAGACCAACGATGATGCGGTAAACACCGAAAGCCTTAAATCCATATTTTGTAAGGAATGAGACGAACCATTTCATGGCAAGCAGTGCCACGATAAATGCTACGACGCATCCTAAGATGAGCATTATAATATTATGAGAGGTTGCCCATGCTGTATCTTCTTTGAGTAAATCAAGAAGGTCGAGCAAAGTAGCTCCTGCCATTGTTGGAACAGCGAGGAAGAAAGAAAACTCAGCAGCCTTCTTACGTGTTAACTTCTCAGCCATACCGCCTACGATGGTTGCCATTGAACGGCTCACACCTGGGATGACGGAGATACATTGGAACAGACCGATGAAGAAAGCTCGTTTTTCGTTGAGCTTATTGTCGTCGCTTCCTTTGTTGAATAACTTATCGCAGAAGAGCATAAATACACCTCCGATTACCAACATGATAGCAACAACCCAAACGCTGTCGAGAAGCCAATCGAGCAGACCCGATTTCTTTGCGGCCAAACCAATCACAACAGCAGGAATGACGCCCACTACCAATAACCAGTAAAAATGGAATTTATGAATCAACTTCTGCCATACACTACTTCCTTCTGGAGCGGGAGTATTATCTAGTTTGAAAAATCTGTTCCAATATAGACACACTACGCTCAAAATTGCACCGAACTGAATGATGAATGTGAACGCATGGACAAATGGATCTCCTGCCGGCACACCCAAAAGTTTCTGCGTAATAATCATGTGTCCAGTTGATGAAACAGGAAGGAACTCAGTGAGTCCTTCTACAATGGAAATGATGATGGTTTGTATGATTGTCATTTCTCTTTGCTTTTAGGATTCCAAAGAATCGCGAAGATTTCGAAGAAAAATCCAAATAGGGCAATCATTGGGCCTATTGTAATTCTCATTGGACTGAAGACCTCTGGATTAAAAGTACCATGGTTGGCTCCTCCTATCATACAGCAAAAGCCAATAAGGATAATTACGAATCCTATGGCCAAAAGAATCAAATTCTTTTTAGGTAAAGCAAAGTTAGTTTTGTTTTCCATCTCTCTTTTTATTGTTAGATATAGTATAAATCGTTAGTGTCGTGTCTGAGATATTTGTTCATCGCAAATAGCGTAGACAAAGTTGTTATCAAAATTCCTGACGCAAAAATGGTACCTCCAATCACAACGTAAAGCATTTGGTCCTTAAAGTCGATCAAAATATCGAGGTTGTTGTGGATCAAATAGAAGAATCCCCCTATATAAAGGCATGCCAAAAAGGATGCTGATAATCCGATGATAATGCCTTGCTTTATGTAAGGCCTCCTGATGAAATGCTTTGTTGCACCGATGAGTTTCATTGTGTTGATGGCAAATCTGTTGGAGTAAATTAAAAGTCGCATGGTGTTGTTGATCAGAATAAAAGAGATGAACAACAGAGTGGCTGCTATAGCCAAACAAATGGTGGTGATGCTGGTTACTTTGTGGTTAACCTCATGGATGAGGTTCTTCTGGTAATCCACATTTTTTATGATTTGTAAGTTTTTTAGTGACTGAGCAATGTAAAGAATGCTGTCGTTGTTGGCGTATGCTGATTTTAAATTAATCTCGAAGGTGGAAGGTAGCGGATTGAAGTTGAGTAACTCCATTGGGTTTTCACCCATCTCCTCGGTAAGCTCTTTCAATGCGTCCTCTTTACTGATGAAACGAAGTTCCTTTACAAACGGTGCTTTTTTTAGAGAATCTTGAAGATGTTTAATGTCTTCTTTCTGAGCAATATCGCTGATTTCAATGGAAATGGTCAAATTCTCTTTCATGTGGGACGACAATTGGTTGCCGATGTAGACAAACATTGAGATTATTCCCAACAAGAATAAAACCATGGATATACTGATTATAGACGTCAGCCTTGAATTGAATATCTTATATTTTGCTACGTTTTTTCTCATCTTTATTTGAATATTTGGCTATTATTCGTACGAAAATGGTAATAATACGCCAAATTTGCTGCAAAAATAGTAAATACTTGTTTCGAATAAAAATTTGGATATATAAAATTAGTTATAAAAGAGAGATTTAGGACTTTATGAGAAAGATAACTCGCTATCTGATGAATGAAATCCATGAAAATGTCCAAAATGACATTCAAAAAATCAGCGATAACTAAAGTTTGGTTTTTATAAAAAAAACAGTAACAGCGTCTAAATTTTCAAAATCTTTTTCCCTTGTTTCAATGATTGTTATTTCAATTATCTTTACAAAGTCAAATGTATGACATGTAGTTAGTTGTGTTTTTTTTATTAAAATGAATAGGATAAAAAACAATGGATTAAAGGCCTCATATCTTAGTTTTTTTGGCTGTAGCTTGTTGTGCGGTTCTGATAAAATATATAACTTTGCTTTTAAGAGTTATATAAATATTTGAATATTAACCTATTGAATGTTGTTGATAATCAAGTTTTGTAATTTAAACAGAAGGGAAACAATTAATAATTAATGCATTGGGAAGTAGTCGTTGTTATTGCGTAGCTGGACAGAATTTCAAGATTGAAACGAACGGAAACTCTCAGTTGTTTGAATGCTTGTCTTCTTTTGAACCTTTCTTTTTAAAGGAAGATATGGAGAAATCCAAACTGCTTTTTTCGTTGGAAGTTTGTAATTCAGAACAATTTCGTAAAGATGTTACAGTGGTGAAAGATTTTTCGATTGATGGAGCCAATTATCATGTTGCCCGCATTCCGGGTGGGCGATATCAGTATCGTCTGACATGGGAAATGGAATCGTCGGCTTGTTCAGTTATGGATACAAATTCGGATTTTTCTCAAGTACGTGTTTTTCTTGATGGAACTTCTTTTTTCAAACGCTATTCATTCAATAATTTTTTGATGATTGCTTATGCTTTTGCTGCTGCATCAGAAGGAATTTTGTTGATTCACTCTTCGGTTATAATGCATAAGGGGAAAGGTTATCTTTTCTTAGGAAAGAGTGGAACAGGAAAAAGTACGCATAGTCGTCTTTGGTTGGAGAATATTGAGGATACAGAATTATTGAACGACGATAATCCTGTTGTGCGTTTGGAAAATGGAAAGGTTTTTGTCTATGGTTCTCCATGGAGCGGTAAAACGCCTTGTTATAAAAATAAGTTGGTGCCAGTCGGTGCTTTTGTTCGGTTGAGTCAGAAACCTAAGAATGAAATAGCTCAATGTGTAGGCGCTTTGGCTTATGCAACATTGTTACCTTCTTTCTCAAATATGATTTGGGATGATCGAGTAAATGATGCGATAGCTACTTCCATTTCAAATATTGCAACCTCTTGTCCTGTATATAAATTAGGTTGCTTACCAAACAGAGAGGCTGCAGTTTTATGTCATGATACGATTGTAAAATGAATAGACAGCTAGTTCCAAACGATATATTGCTGGAGAGTGTTCGTGAACTTTTGCTTGAAGGACATACCGTTATTCTTCGTGTGGCGGGTTATAGTATGCGTCCGCTTTTGGAAAATCGTAGGGATTCTGTTATTTTGAAATCAACAAAGGATTGTCAACTCCACGATGTGGTCCTGGCAGAAATAACTCCAGGTCACTTCGTATTACATCGCGTGATAGCTGTCGATGGAGAATATCTTACTTTAATGGGTGATTGTAATCTTGTTGGACAGGAACACTGTCAGCGAAAAGATGTGTTGGGAGTGGTTACTTTCTTTTTAAGGAAAGATCGAAAGATTGACGCTAAGGCAAAATGGATGCCTGCATACATATATATATGGTTACATCTGTTACCTATTAGAAAAGGTCTGTTATTGATTTATCGGGCCAAACTAAAATTAACTAAAGTTTTATCTTTTAATAAATAGAACGTTATGAAAGCAAAAAAAGGATTTGAATTGCGTCAGGTCGGTGATCAGCGTATCATCGTAGCTAAAGGAGTTGAAAATATAGATTTTGGAAAGATTATCGCAATGAATGCATCTTCTGCTTATTTGTGGACAGAGGTGGACGGCAAAGAGTTTACAGCAGAAACTTTAGCAGATCTTTTGGTGAAGAAGTATGATATTGACGGCAATATGGCATTGGAAGATTCAAAGGCTTTGGCTGAGAGTTGGCTGAAGGCTGGCATAATAGAGGAGTAAAGGTGGAAACCAGTCGCGCTCAGTTCTTAGAGTTGATTAAGGCAGCCTTGTGGAGACGCTCGGCGGATGATTCTATGTTTAGAAAGGATGTGGATTGGGCTCGCATTTTCAAATTTTCTCAAGAACAGGCTGTCATTGGAGTTGCTTATGAAGGCATAATGACATTGCCCGAAAATTTGCGTCCAGACAAAATTCTCTTTTTACGTTGGTATGGTTTAACGGTTAAGATTGAGAACATATACCATAAACATATTGAGGTTTTGTCTAAAGTTTACTCTTTTTTTGGAGAGTTAGGTATTCGTCCTGTTTTAATGAAAGGCTTGGGAGTTGCATCTCTTTATCCAAAACCGGAACGCAGACAGAGTGGTGACATAGATTTGTATGTGTCGCAGTTGTATGATTTTCCTGATTTTTTAGATACGCTTACTCAAAAAGGGATCAAGAAAGATGCCGTCTGTGAAGCAACTTTCAAACATGTTACTTACCATCTGGATGGAGTAGAACTTGAGATTCATAAAAAAATAGCTAGGATGCTGAATCCTTTTTATGAAAGAAGTTTAAGGAAAATGACTCAAGAGGCAACTCAGCATTTTCGAGAGGTTGAAATTGGTGGTGTTAAGTCAACGCTTCTTCCTGTTCAATTTGATGCCATTTTCTTATTGATTCATATTATTACTCATTTTGCAGAAGGTGGCATTGGTTTAAGACAGCTTTCTGATTGGACTCTTTTCTGTTCTAAACATGCAGAAGAGTTGAAAGAAGAGTTGTTTGTGAAGAAAATTAAAAAATTAGGCTTAATTGACGATTGGAAATTGTATACTTTTTTCTGCATCAAATATTTAGGATTGAATCAGGAAAAAACGATTCTTTATGATCCTAGTTTTGAGAAAAGAGCCGACCGTTTAGCAGAGATTGTTTTTGATTTTGGAAACTTCGGTAAATATACGGATGAGTGGAACAATTGTCCACATTCTTATGTTGCCCGAAAACTATATGCATTACGCGTTCATTGGCGATATTTTGTAAGGACATACAAGGTGGCTCCGAAGGATGCAGTTTGCAATTTGTTGTTTATTTATTCTAGAAGTGCATGGGATCGAATGAAACACCGAAAATGAGAAATGCCTCATCTGTGATAGGCTGGATGTATGCCAATAGTCGGGGATTCCGTTCTCGCATTGTCATAGCTTCTCTTATTGGCGTTTTGTATATTGCCATTGGACTCTCCTTTATTTGGGTCTCTAAGTTGGCCATTGATTCGGCAACAGGAGATGCTTCTTATTCTCTATGGAAAATGGGAGCCTTACTGGCTTCGCTTATGTTGACCAGCCTTATCCTTTCTGCTATTCAGATATGGCTGAAAGATGTGTCTGTCGTCGAGTTTCAGAACCAACTTAGGGCAGATTTCATGTCTCGTCTTTTGTATGAGCCTTGGAAGGGTCGCGAACGTATGCATACGGGCGATGTGCTGAACCGTTTGGAACAAGATGTAAAAGATTTGGTTACTCTTTATATAGATACGGTACCTTCGGCATTTATTACAGTAGTGCAGTTTGTAGCCTCTTTCCTATTCCTTTTATTTCTGGATTCAAAGTTGGCTTTGGCAATATTGCTGATCATGCCATTTTTTATTGTAATCAGTAAAATTTATTTCTTTAAAATGAGGAGGCTCAACAAAGAGACTCGTTCCAATGATAGCCGCATACAATCATTGTTTCAGGAGACCATGCAACATCGTATGGTTGCAAAGGCTCTCTGTTTGGAAGGTATCACACTGAAAAGATTGTTTCTTTCTCAGGATTCTTTGCTTTCTCAGACAAAGACGAAAACTCGTTTCTCGGCATTTTCAAGAATCATGGTGATGTTAGGTTTCTCTACTGGATATATTGTCACGTTTCTTTGGGGAACACATCAGTTGCAGATGGGAATTATCACATTCGGTGTCATGACGGCTTTTCTGCAGTTAGTAGGTCAGGTTCAGCGTCCAGTTTTTGAGATGGCTCGTATCGTGCCGACAGTCATTACGGCTTTTACTGCTGCAGAGCGTTTGATGGAGTTGCAGGATGCACCGCAAGAAGAAAAAGTAGGAACACGTCAACTAAATAAAGGTGATGTGGGTATCAGATTGGAGAATATAAGTTTCTCTTATGAAGAGGGTAGCCGAAACATATATGATAATTATTCATACGATTTTAAGCCGAGTAGTTTTACTGTAATTGAGGGCGAAACCGGATCGGGAAAAACAACCATGGTTCGTTTGATATTAGCCTTACTGCAACCCAATCATGGTTCTGTTTTTTTGTATGGTGATGGTTGGCAACAGAGCGCATCCTCTCAAACCCGACCATACTTCTCCTATATACCTCAAGGCAATACTTTATTCAGTGGAACTGTACGTGAGAATCTCCTGCTTGTTAATCCGAATGCAACGGAGAGTGAGATGCGCGAAGCTTTACATGTTGCGGCTGCCGATTTCGTGTTGAGTTTACCGAAAGGCTTGGATTCTTTATGCGGCGAGTTGGGTAGCGGCCTCTCTGAGGGACAGGCACAACGTGTTGCCATTGCTCGTTCGTTGTTGTCTACATCACCTGTATTTTTGATAGATGAGGCAACCTCGGCCTTGGATGAAGAGACGGAGAAAATCTTTTTGGAGCGTTTCGCAGCATTCAGAAAAAATCGCACCGTTATATTTATCACGCATCGTAAATCTGTTTTTTCTATCTGTGATAATGTGTTGAGCATGTAATTCTAAATGGAATCTTTTTTACAAAAAAAGAAAGCGGTTTATCTTGAAATCCTTTAAGAATCGGCAAAAAGAACTTGATTTTTGGCATAAAAATGCATAAAATCTGTTTGCTGACAAAGAATATTCAATTCTTTGATAATTTTTATGCAAAAAAATGACCATCTTATTAAGAATATACATAAATTTGCACCGATTTTTGAATAAATATTCGCGACTTGCCGTATAAGTAGTGAATAAATATATTCGAGAAACGTAATTTATTAATGATATTTTGATTTATTTTGTCCGTGAAAAACAAGACGAAGAGATTTGGAGCCATTAAGGAGATCATCCAGACATCAAATGTTGGTAATCAGGAAGATCTGCTCAATTTATTGTCAGACCGTGGGTTTGAGGTGACACAGGCCACGCTCTCTCGCGACTTGAAACAGCTCAAGGTGGCAAAGATTACCAATGCCTCCGGTGAGTATGTTTATCGGTTGTCTCAACCGACAAAAGGCGGCGAGGCGAAGCAGAATTCATTTATTTCTCCTAATGTTCAGGTTACGATACTTTTCTCAGGAAATGTAGCAGTGTTACATACCCGTGCAGGATACGCAAGCGGTTTAGCTTATGAGATTGATGAGAAAGGCAGTGAAGTAATTATCGGAACTGTTGCAGGTGAGGATACGATTATTGCTGTGATGAAGGAGAATGTTTCCAAGGAGAGAGTGAAACAGGTTTTGTCTGAGTTTATCCCTTCTTTGGAGAAATAATTAGAAGAATTGAAAAACAATTATATATAAAGATTTCTTGTTAAAATAAAAATAGACATGGATCAGGATCAGGAAATAAAGATTAGGGTGGCCGATGAAAGCCATCTCGGTTATGTTGATACCATTCTTGACACGATAGAAAACGCAGCTAAAGTTCGTGGAACTGGAATTGCAAAAAGATCGCCAGAGTATGTAAAGGATAAGATAAGAGAGGGGAAAGCTATTATCGCTTTGTGTGGTGATGAATTTGCTGGCTTCTGCTATATCGAATCTTGGAGTAATAAGCAATATGCAGCTAATTCAGGACTTATTGTTCCTGAGAAGTTCAGAGGACATGGATTGGCCAAAAAAATAAAGAAATTCTCTTTTGATCTGTCAAGAAAGAAATTTCCTGATGCAAAGTTGTTCGGATTGACTTCTGGAGCAGCTGTTATGAAGATTAACACTGAGTTGGGTTATGTACCAGTTACTTTTGCTGATCTTACTGACGACGAAGCATTTTGGAAAGGATGTGAGGGTTGTGTTAACTTTGATGTCTTGAAAAGAACTAACCGCAGATATTGTATCTGTACGGCTATGTTGTATGATCCACATAAACATGAGAACGATGCTCAGAAAACCGAAGCACCAGCTGAGGATGAAGACAAGGGCTTCTTTGCTTCTCTAGTGGATCTTATCAAAAAAAGCATGAATAAAAAAGGAAAATAACGATGAAGAAAAAAGTAGTAGTAGCATTCAGTGGGGGTCTTGATACATCTTTCACCGTAATGTATCTTGCCAAGGAAAAGGGATATGAGGTGTATGCAGCTTGTGCAAACACAGGTGGTTTTAGTGAAGAACAGCTTAAGCAGAACGAAGAGAACGCTTATAAGCTAGGTGCTGTTAAATATGTGACTTTGGATGTCACTAAAGAGTACTACGAGAAGAGCCTTAAATATATGATCTTCGGTAATGTTCTCCGAAACGGTACATACCCTATCTCTGTATCTTCTGAACGTATTTTCCAAGGTATGGCTATCGCACGTTATGCTAACGAGATCAATGCAGATGCTATCGCTCATGGTTCAACAGGTGCTGGTAACGACCAGGTACGTTTTGATATGACTTTCTTGGTGATGGCTCCAAAAATGGAGATTATTACTTTGACTCGTGATATGGCTTTGACACGTCAGTATGAGATCGATTACTTGAACGAGCATGGTTTCTCTGCTGATTGGACTAAGTTGAAATATTCTTATAACGTAGGTATCTGGGGAACATCCATCTGTGGAGGTGAGATTCTTGATTCTAAAGAAGGATTGCCAGATTCTGCATACCTTAAACAAGTTACTAAAACTGGTAGCGAGGTTTTGAAGATTGGTTTCAAGAAGGGTGAGATCTGTTCAGT
>Ga0172378_10005777_pt1 | contig 11554 bp, 9 predicted proteins | sample GrowelOW332metaG_FD_119755 | JGI IMG/M metagenome (GOLD analysis project Ga0172378, IMG submission 119755) | Groundwater microbial communities from an aquifer near a municipal landfill in Southern Ontario, Canada - Pumphouse #3_1 metaG | ecosystem: Environmental > Aquatic > Deep subsurface >... | reverse complement strand
TATCTCGGTTGGCAGTACTACTTCTGCCAACGCTATTAGTTGTTTTGTTTCCATGGTATAGAAACGTTGATACTTGGTTTTTTATGATATTTCTTTCCCCACTAAATTTCTACTGACCCGAAATAGCAGATAATATAAGATTGATATTATAAAATACAAGCAAAGAGGCTGAACCAACAATATTGATTCAGCCTCTTTGCTTGTATGAAAAGTTTTTTACTTGTTTTCCAACAAACGATTATACTCATCATTTATAAGTGTCTTTACCTTTTCCATGGTAAAATTCTGGACAATGCGTTGACGAGCATTCTCTCCCAATCTTTGGTGCAAAGCTTCATCACTTAAGATACGATCTATTGCATGACCAAAAGCCTCAACATCGCCATTTTTAACTTCCAATCCGGTTTCATCTTTAACATTGACCCAATTCACTCCAGATCCCTTTATTGAGAATGTAACAGGAGGTGTACGATTAAACATGGCTTCAGCCAAAACAATACCGAACGCTTCATTCTTCGCAACAGAAGGGAATGCCAACACAGAAGCCGCCGTCATATATGAATGGATCTCCTCATCCTTAATTTCGCCGATAAATATGATTCGATCTGATTTCGACATTGTCTTCAACTTTGCAGTCAAAGGACCATTCCCCGCAATTAGAATAACGCAATCTTCTTTAATGTAAGGTTCTGACTCGATCAACAGATTCAAGCCCTTGTAAGAGACGTGTCTTCCCATGAAGAAAACGATCTTCTTCTGTCCATATTTACTTTTTATCTGCGACACTTTCTCTTCCAAATCGGAAGGTGTTTTCATCTTCGAAGCTGAAATACCATTTGGAATCACCACCGTTTTATCATAAAAATCAGCCAATGGCAATGAATGTTCCCTATAATTAGGACTAGTAACAAAAACACGATCAGCCCTCTTCAATAAAAGTCTCTCAAATGGACGGAAAAACCAATAAGAACATTTCTGCTCTATAATATCAGAATGCCAATGAACGATCAGTTTCATATTCTTCTTCAAGATGAAGAGAACCATTAACGAAGAAAATGGATTGGGCACATGTAAATGAACGATATCCGGATTGTATGTCTTCATTACCTTCCTTAAAGTAAAAAAGAAATCGAATGAGATAGGTTGACTCAAACAATTTGACATAGCTCCGATACGAATAACCTCAACGCCATTCTCATCCAATGACGTGTGATTTTTTCGCATACTATTAAAGCAAATAACCTTATGACTAAAGCTATCCAAACTATTTACTATGCTGCAACATACATCTTCGATTCCACCTTTATACGGAGGATAGAATTTAGAAACATGTAAAATTTTATTTTTCAGCATACAATCTACTAAATACATTAAGAAATGAATACATTTTTCAATGACATTTCTTGTCGTTTTATCTTATAGCCAACAAGGCTATGTGTTTTCTAATATTGAGAATACTTTGAAAAATTCGTCAAACGAATATTATCTCAAAAAGAAAACTTCCTTTAATAAAAATACCAAAGGAAGAACTTTCGCGTGAGACAACAGCTGCAAAGTTAATAAAAATAAAGTACGTAAACTATTATTTTAAATTTATTCACAAACTAAAAAAAGATGTAAATCAAAACACACAAAGACAAGCCTCTATATTCAAAAACAAACAGGTAAATGTTTAATTCATTATCATTAGCACAAAAATAATCATTATCTTCGTTCTCTTAATCAAATGTCCTAAAGAGAGAAATGGCAATCGCAACTTTAATTTTATGCATATGCTTGATTTTGATTAGTCTTGCATCGTCTAACGAAGACCTTTTTTCACCAAGTGTAATTACAAGTTTCATTTGGACACTATGTCTCTCTCTTTATCTCATCTTACCCCACAAATTACCGGAATTATCATTCCTCTTTTACATCACATTATCTATTTGGATTTCAGGAATGTGTCTATCTTCTCTTTCAATTCAATCATGTAAATTCTCAACATCTACTTTGAACAATTCAGGGAAAATAATGAGAAACGTATACTTGATCATCTCTATTATAACACTTCCTTCGCTTATAACATTCGCACAAGATGCCATTGCAGCAGGAGTCACTGGCAATTGGGCGAAAGACCTCCGTTTGGCAGCCTTAGGAAAGACAGGAAATAATGAAATATACGGAGGCATTCAAGTTCTGATTTGGCAAATCTCCTATTTGCTTGAGTTAATGTGCTTCAATAAAAAAAATTGGTACAGAACTATCATTGTTGCCTTAATTTATTTGGTCTTCTGTTTCATTTCAATGTCAAAATGGAATTTTTTGAACTTCTTTATCATGACGATTGTCGTTCTTTATTTCAAGAAAACAATTAAGATGAAACATATTATGATCGGAATCGGGACATTCCTGCTACTAAGCATTGGAATCCAGACTTTACGACACAACACATGTGACTCTGACAATTTCCTTGTCCTTTACCTTGTAGGGAACATGAGTTCATTCGATACTTTAGAGCCAGGATCATCTGCTCATTTCGGAGAAAACACATTCAGAATGGGATATGCCATAGCCGAAAAAATGGGATATTCTTCCATCGAACCAATCAGTCCGATATTACCTTGGATCGAGAAGCCAATCATGACAAACACATATACCGGAATGTATCCTTTTTTTTTAGATTTTGGAATAGCAGGTGTCGCCATATTCTCTCTTCTCATCGGTTCAATATATGGATGGCTATACAAAAAAGCTAAGATGGGCACAACCTTTTACATTTTGCTTTATGCCTACTTCGTAACCGTCATCGTAACACAATACGTAGGTGATATGTTCTATACCAACATGACAAAACATTTGAAGTTTGGCTTTTTATTGGCACTCCCTTTCATTTGCACAAAATACAGTGTGTTCCTTCAAAGCAAAGAGAAAGATGATGAAAAGTAACAGCTCTCTACAAATTGTTTTGGTACTCTATAAGTGTACGATAGAAGAGAGCTCTTCCTATCAGACATTTATGGCAAACAGGCATGCTTTGACGCTCGATTACGAGCTCATCATCTACAACAACTCGCCAGAAACGACAGTAGCAGAGTCGGATCTTTATCATTTAGCAGAAGATAAGAATAACGGCATGCTTGCAGGCGCATACAACTATGCACTATTAAGAGCAAACCAACAGAACAGAGAATGGCTTTTGTTATTAGATCAAGACACAAAAGTGACAAGTTCATTTTTACAGGAGCTAACATCAACTATATCAAAGAACCCTAACGTTTCGGCCATCATTCCTATCACAATGAAAGGCACCTTTCACATCTCTCCTTTATCCTACAATTCGAAATTAGGCAATAGTTGGATGACAAGACCTGTCGAAGAAGAGGGAGAAACAAAACTCTGTCTCTCCGCCATCAACACATGCGCCACCTTGCGGGTCAAGACGATGAATGAATTAGGTGGATTTTCAAGTCTGTTTCCTTTGGATAGTCTAGATCATTGGTATTTTTATAAAATGTACTTGCTAAGAGAAAGCACATGGATTCTAAAATCGAAAATTGAGCATGACATCTCTCTTTTGGACGAAACAAACGTCATGTCTGAAAACAGATATCGCTCTTTTCTTGAGTCAGGACTTAAATTCTCCAAGATACAAGGAGCTGTCCCTACCCTGCTTTGGAAACTCAGATGTCTAGCAAGAGCAGTTAAATACATTTTTTCAAAAAAGAAACGCATATTTTGCAGCCTGCTTTTTGCCTATGTTCTAAAATAAAACGAATTTGAGATGGATGTTTCTATTATATATATAAATTACAACGCTTGTGATTTGCTGCTAAGCTCAATTCAATCGCTCTTTCAACACACGAAAGGCCTTGATTTTGAAATCATAATCGTAGACAACGCTTCTGAAGAATCAACAGAGCCAATCAAGCGTATCTGCAATGATCAGATTCACTTGCTTCAGGCATCCGAAAACCTTGGTTTCGGCAAAGCAAACAATCTAGGACTGACCATAGCAAAAGGAAGAAACATCCTCTTTCTGAACCCAGATACCCTTCTTCTGAACAATGCCATCAAAATTCTTTCCGACACATTAGACAACAACCCAAAGATAGGCGCCTGCGGCGGAAATCTCGTCAACAAAGATTTAACTGCGACTCACTCTTTCAGCCGTATATTTCCATCCATTTTAAGAGAGGCTGACAGCTCTCTTTTCAATCTCTACACCAAAATCAGATACGGTCAGAACGCAGAGTTCAACCATACGGGAAAGAATCTCGAAGTAGCTTATATCTGTGGTGCTGACTTGATGACCAGAAGAAAAGTTTTGGATAAAGTCGGAACTTTCGATCCTGACTTTTTTCTCTACTACGAAGAGACTGAATTGGAACATAGAATGGCAATAGCTGGCTACAAGATGGTTTCCGTTCCTGAGGCAGAAATCATCCATCTGGAGGGAACAAGTTTCAAACTAAATGAGGTGAGGGAACAGCACATTTTCAATGGTCGGGAAGTCTTCTTCACAAAGGTTTACTCTCCATGTTATAAACGAATAGCAGACAATTTGAATATTCTTTTTTTATCACTTGCCATTTTCATATCCTCTCTTTTAGAAAAAAAAGAAAGCAAGGATAAATATCTGTTCAGAAAAAGTCTTTACACTCAAAAAAGCAAGAAATGAAGATCTATATTAACGGCAGATTTCTCACCCAAAAGATGATGGGCATTAACAGGTTCGCATTCGAGATGTGCAGAGCCTTGCAAAAGGAAGGTTTGGATTTTGAAATTCTAATTCCTGAAGAGACTTGTGATTGTTATGACACCTCTTCTTTCAACATAACGCCTATCAAATTTTTCTCTTCTCATCTTTGGGAACAGATTACTTTACCTTTATATCTGCTATTGAAAAAAGACTATATTTTAATCAATTTTAGCGGATTAGGCCCTGTTTTATGCAAAAAACAAATTATCACCATCCACGATTTGGCTTTTCTTGAAAATCCTAATTGGTATTCAAAAGGCTATTACTACATCTATAAACTGCTGACACCAATTGCAGCAAGAAACGCTCGTAAGATATTCACTGTCAGCAACTTTTCAAAGCACGAAATAACAAGTAAGCTACACATCAACGAATATAAGATAGAGATTATATATAATGCCATTTCCGAAGAGATTAACAAAGGAAAAGACGATACACCCATCGCATCTGAGAAATATATACTTTCGGTTGCCTCTATTGATCCTAGAAAGAACTTCGGGCAGCTGCTCAAGGCTTATTTGAAGTCAGGAATTAAAACTCCTCTTTACATTGCTGGCAGCAAGAATAAGGTTTTTGGAGAGAGCGGGATATCTTCCGAATCCATCCAAAATGTCAAATTACTAGGCTATGTTTCCGATGCCGATTTAAAGAGATACTACGCACAGGCAGAACTATTTATCTACCCTTCTTTGTACGAAGGTTTCGGCATACCTCCATTAGAGGCTATATCCAACAACTGCCCAGTCATTATTTCTGACATTCCTGTTTTCAAAGAGATCTACAAAGATAGCGTATGCTATGTGAACCCACTTTCGGATGAGGATATTGCGGAAAAGATGAAACTTCTTGTCAACAATAATGAAAAGAGAGAAGAGTTAAGAGCGAAAGGTGAAAACATATTATCTCTCTATTCTTGGAAAAAATCAGCTATAAAAGCAATTGAGGTTATAAAAGAATGTATGAATTAAAAGAGATTTTTATTTTTGCGATCAATTCTCGACAACCTAAATCGCAGCAAACTATAAACTATCAATATCTCTAACAACTCGGAGATGACATAACCTATTACTGCACCATAAACTCCATATTTCGAGATAAGCAAGAAATAGCATATTATACTAGTTATGGAGACAAATGCACCCACAATCGGAGCATACTTCTGCATCTGCATACCATAAAGGCCTTGTATGGTAAACATCGTGGCAACCACAACCAAAAATGGGATACAAGACAAGGCTCGAAGAATGCCAATAGACTCTTCAAAATCACCACCCAACACTATTTCAACAAATAAAGGCGCAAAAGCAAAAATAACAACGGTCATCAACAAGCCCAACGCTACAATATAAAACAAGCACTCCTTCAATCGTTTCCAACCGTCTGTCAAAGATGTTGCAAAAGATCTGCTCAATGATGGAAACAAAGACAGGCTTATTGGCATACTCAACAACATACACAGGGCTGCTATTATCTTATTTGCACCCGCATATATTCCTATCTCATGGTCAGAAAGGTACATTCCGATAATGGTAAGACCTCCAAGTGCATAAATATTAGAGAACAGATTGTTCAGAAATATAGGAAATCCTTTTTTAATAGAATCATACGAAATGTTTACTGTATAGGACAGTTTATATTTAGACACTGCCATTAAGAAAGTAAACAATCCGACACCCACATAAGACAGAGACCAGAGTAAAACATAAAGTTGACAATCAGAAGGCAATGTGACCAACAAGACTGTCATAACAGCTCCTACCAGACGAACCAATACGCTGACAACTGCCATTCGCGAAGTGTCCTCTATACCTTGATAGAACCAAGAAGGATAAAGCACAACACCCACATTCATAAGGAATGCGGAGAGATAAAGCCAAAGATGATTCTGCATCTCTGTGTTGTAAAACAAAAGGCCCGAAAACAACACAAACGAAATCAACAACAATAGGAATTTGCTTTTGATGACCGTCCAAAAGATGGATTGAACCTTACCTTTATCATTCACATTTAATGCAATATCCTGAGTGGCAGAGTATTCAAATCCGAAATTCACCAACAAAGTGAAATAGGCAATTATATTTTGGGCATAAGAAGCCTGTCCGAACTCTTCGGTACCAAGAGCACGGACAACAAACGGAATCACCAACAAAGGAATGACAGAGTTGGCAACCTGCATGAAACCCAAAGACAACACATTCTTAAATATCTTCTTTTTAAGAAAAAATGAAAAAAAGTTGGATGTGTTTATATTGAGATTCATTTGAGTCGAATTCTTTTGTTTTTGTACAGCACAAAAATAAATAATATTCCCATCTAATCGAAATCACCTCCAATAATTAGGAAACGATTAAAGAAAAAAGCCAAGGATTGTCGTAAATAGAAGAAAAGATATGTGGTTTATTATTAATAATAACTTATTTTTGCAGTCGACAATTATTAAACTTTTATTGCTTTTATGACATAACATGACCAATTTTGACCTAAAAAAAATAGATATTAAAAACATTTTTGTTTCAGACAAGAACACTCTCTTCATATTTTTCTTTTTCATTATTTCTTTTGTATTAAAAACCATATTATTCTCAAGCAGCATAGCAACAGAAAATTATGGATTAACAACTCAAGGAGTCTTTCTTTATGTAGGAATCGGTTTTTTCTGTGGATCATTCTCTCTCTTGTCGAAAAACAAATATGGATTATTTGTTTTCTCTCTACTTTATGACATTTGGTTATTATCAAATCTTTGGTATTTTAGAAGTTACAATGACATACTTACCCACTGGAATCTTCAATGTGTGAGAAATCTTGATGGAATGTGGAGCTCTATATTTACATACATGCAGGCCTCCGATTTCATTTACATTGGATTGACTATAACACTGCTTGTTCTTTGTATCTTTTTTTCACCAAAAGATTCGCACAAGAAAGGATTCTTTGTATTGGCTGGGATTTCTGTTATATTCTGCATAGTCATGTTAAGGGCTCAAGTCATAGATTTGAAAAACAAACATTATGTAGTAGAAAAACTTACATTCAACATCTTCGATTCAAAATATGATTGCCCTTGCGTAAGAAACGCATTTATCGGAAATGGTTATTATGCCACATACTTTTCACCAATTATCCATTTTTTAAATCAAGTGCAAAAAACATTCAATGACAAAAAATCAGAAATAAGTTTCTCAGAAGAAGAAATAAACAAATACATTCAAAAAACAGACTGCTCACAAGAATCAAAACGCAATGTCATTATAGTTTTCTTCGAGAGTTTAGAATATTGGGCTGTAGACCAATCAATATTTGGAGAAGAAATAACTCCAAACATAAACAAACTGATAAAATCAGAAAACTCTTTGATTTGCAGAAAGATGATTGACCAAGTAAACGGAGGGCACTCTTCTGACGCGCAATTATTGATAAACACTGGATTATGTCCAATTATAGAAGGAGCTGTTGCCAACCGTTTTTATATGAACAAATTCCCTTCTCTTTCAGAAGCCTCAAAACATAAGAATTTAAAAACATTTATTCCAACACCAGCCTATATTTGGAACCAGGACAAAACAAAAAAAGCCTTCGGTTACAATGATCTATTGGCGAAAGAAATGAATGATACTGATTTATTCAATAACATTGTAGCATATACAGACAGCGTTAAAGACGGATACTGCGTTCAAACTGCCACAATGGCTTCTCACGTTCCATTCCACAAATACGCGAATGACTCTCATCTTAAAATAAATGATGAAGAGTTTCCTATCTCTTTGGGTGATTATATGAAATCTGTCAACTTCACCGATTCTGCAATGGCAAAACTTATAACTAAGATAATGAACGACAAAGAATACGAAAATACTATTCTTGTTATTATGGGCGACCACAGTGTATTTTCTGCATCATCAAGAAATGATTACTTAGAATATCTGCAAGAAAAGGAAATCAACATAAACATAAAAGACGAATATATCCCTTGTATAATTTACTCTAAATCAATAAAAAAACACAAGGAGATAAGTGAGAATTGTTATCAAATGGATTCATACACAACCATCCTCAACATGATATCTGACTGCTATTATTGGAAAGGATTTGGTATTGATCTTTTAAACAACGACTCCTTAAAAAGAGAATATTCTGAAGAAGATGCGATCGCTGCATCAGATAAAATGATTAACGGAAACTTTTTTTCAAACTTAAAAAAATGAACAAATACACTTTTATCCTTTTTTCAGCCTTATTCCTAGGTGCATGTTCTAGCAATAACACACAAGATAAAAACAATGCTGAAAAAAAAGTGGAATCTAAGGCATTAGAACCATTTGTAGAAAACCATGAGTTTTCTTCTCTAACTTTAGAATCAGAAATTGGATTGAGAGGTTTCTCATTCCCGGAAGCAGAAGGAAGATGGACAGAAGACAACTACGTTTACTTAGGAATTCCCTGCAAAGCAAAAAACAACCAAACTATTATTTTTGATGCCATTCCATATATAAACAAAGAACATCCTTCAATGGAAGTATCAGTTTATGTTTCAGACTCTTTGATTTCCGAATGGTCATTTGAAAACGGACAAAAAACAACACCTATATCTGTAGTTGTAACGCCTGACATGGCAACAGAAAACAATATTCAATTGAAATTAAAAATCAAATCTCCTAAATCTCCTAAAGAGTTAGGTCGAGGAGAAGACAACAGAAAACTAGGTTTATTTTTCAAGAAAATAACTATTTATGGTTTTTAAATAGACATAAACAATATAAAAAGAGGAAGTTCCGCCTAAAAAAGCAGAACTTCCTCTTTTTTGATAAGATGCTTAAAATAAGGAACTATCAAAACAAAAACGGAATACATCAAAGCACAAAATAAATATCTATATTTACAGCTAAACTTTAGCACTCATTTTTAACGAAGAAGTTCAATTCATGGTAAAAGAGACTAACTATATTAATAGGCAGATTACTGATTTCATTTATCCAATCACAGCCTTTTCTGTCCCTTTTCTTAACTTTGCACCAGTTCCCGTAATCATACTTTCCATCCTTTGCATTTTTCATTCACTACAATCTGTATTTTTACGGAAAAAAATTTCAGTAAACATTACAGCAACTTTATTGCTTCTTTGGTGGATATTCACTCTAATATCATCTTTCATTGCAGAACTTTCTTTCTCTGACATCTCCAGAATGTCATTTCAAATTCGATTACCTCTGATTCTATTACCGATTGCCTTTTTATTTAAAAACGACAACATAAACAAAAAAGAGGTCCTTAAATGGTTTGCCATAGGCAGTTATGCTACAGCTTTATTAATTGTGATCCTATATTTATGGACCATCTGTTTTGGTTTTGAAAATCTCAGCAGAAACTTTATTCATCTTAAGAGATGTTTCTACTGCATAATTGATTTGATTTCTCATCGAACTTACGTTTGTTTCAATCTGCTCACTGCATTAATCATTACTTACCAATGGTTAATGGAGAATCGAGACAGAAAACGCATCCTATTTTTTGTTTTTGCCTCACTATGTTGTGGAACATTCATATTCGTTTCTGAAGCAAGAATTTCACTTATCAGTTTCTGTATTCTCATCTTCACATCTCTTTTCTTTCTTTTGATTAAAAAATTAAACAAATGGCAGTTAACCATATTCTGCACCATTTGCTCTGCTATACTCATCTCTTTCTTAATCTTCAATGTCAGAATAAACAATCTGCTAATTGGTGTATTTAATGGAGACGCCAATTTACAAAGCTTAGATCCAAGATTCCAAATTTGGAGCTGTGCTTCAAAAATCATATCAGACGGAATACCTGTAACTGGATTTGGAACTGGCATGGCTTACTCACATCTGTACAACTGCTATTTAGAGCGTCATTTTGAATATGGTGAAGTTTTCTCGCTTGGTTCACACAACCAATTTTTAGAATGTTTAATGGAATACGGGTACACTGGATTAATTCTGCTATTAGCCGCTTTGTTGTCCATTCTATTTCACAAAAGCAGTCAACGGAGATTCTTTATTATTTGGTTTATCATACTCGTCATCAATCTATGTTTCGAATCCATGATGAGCCGTTCTATAGGAAGTTATTCTATAGCATTTCTTTTAGTATTGGCTGGAAATCCTGACAATGAAGATGTGAAACACGAGAAAAGAATGCAGTCTGTGCTTAAATTTCTTATCCTCTCGGCAATAGTCTGCTCTATAGTAGCATATATAGCTAAAGACAAAACGGAATCGTTCAACTATTTTCAGAAAAGATTTGAAAGAATTGAAAATCTTCCTGGCATTGTACCAGAAGATTTAGAAGCCAAATCAGCATTAAAAATAGACAAAAACACACCAGTAAATAGATGGAGAGATGTGGCAGTCTTCATCTTCCATTTTGATGAAATGGAATTAAATGAATCCGATTCCTTGCATTTTTCCCTTTACGTCTATGTCTCCAATGATTTCGAACCCGATTTTGTCCGCATAAAAATGGAAGAAAGAGAAAGAAACACATTCCTGGATTACTACAACTTGGAAGAAAAAGGTACCTGGCAAAAACTCACCATCAACAAAAGCGGCATGAAAGGAAATGTCTCCTGCATAATTTCTACAGACAAAACACCTTACGACAGTTTCGGCAAGCTAAAGGGGTTTATGCTCTTCAGTGAACCAAAAATAGAGGTAAAGAAAAAATGAGGTGATTCTCTAATCATCTTATAAAGACAGGAAAGAAGAAGGAGCGGAAAATCCAAATGGAATTTTCCGCTCCTTTGTTTTGAATATACCAAAGATTTTTAGAGACGTTGTCTTTATGTATGTC
>Ga0172378_10005776_pt1 | contig 11555 bp, 10 predicted proteins | sample GrowelOW332metaG_FD_119755 | JGI IMG/M metagenome (GOLD analysis project Ga0172378, IMG submission 119755) | Groundwater microbial communities from an aquifer near a municipal landfill in Southern Ontario, Canada - Pumphouse #3_1 metaG | ecosystem: Environmental > Aquatic > Deep subsurface >... | reverse complement strand
TGGCCCAGTAGATATTCTCCGTGGATGACTTTCACCCTGACTACCCAAAATATCATGTGACAACGATTAATATTTGTATAAAATGTTGTAACTTTGCATCATGGCACAGAAAACTACATCATCCATCCATGAGTCCCTTGCTCGAGTGATACTTCCCGATGGTATTCTCGACCTGTTCGAAGTTACAAACGTTGAAGAGGAACATACTGGTATCCTTCAAGAGACCGGTCTGGAGTTACGCATAATCCATATTTATCTTGCTGAGCGAGATCTCAGGGGTAAAGAATGGCATGACTTGACTCCTAACGGCTTTACAGAAGCCAAGTGTATAAACGATTTTCCGATACGTGGCCATAAGGTTGTATTGCATGTAAGCCGTCGCAGATGGCTTGACCATGCAGGGAAGAGCGTCATCCTGCCTCATGAAAGCCTTACAGCTGCTGACACCCGTTACTCCAAGGAGTTTGCGGATATCTTAAAAAAAATATTTGGATACCTTCCCAATACCGGCCCGCTCTCTGGAGCGATACTTTAAGATTAACGGTCGCACGCTGGAGAAGAACTACAAGGAACATCTTAGCGGGTTTCGTGAGTGGGAACAGGCAGACCATGCGTCAGATTGGATTCTCTTGCCGGAGAATATGGGTGAGAACTTGTCTATTGATGAGAGTATGCACCAGAAAGACCTGTTCACTTTCATATCCAATAAAGACGGGCACGGGAAGAAGGGTACTCTCATAGCAGTCGTACGTGGTACAAAAGCATCCGAGGTAGTCAAGGTTCTTATGCAAATCCCTGAAGACAAGCGCATTGCTGTCAAGGAGGTTACCATGGACTATTCAGACTCAATGCATGCGATCGTAGAAGTTGCATTTCCAAAGGCGGATATCACAATAGACGTATTTCATGTGATAAAGAACCAATGTGATTGTCTTGACGAGATGCGCATGCGCTTCAAGCGCAAAGCCATCAGCGAGCTGGCTAAGGAGAAACGTGAATTCAACAAGAAGAAGAAACTCAGGAAGAAGGCAAGGGCATCCTATCGCAAGAAACATCCGAAGAAGCGTGGTGAAAGGCGTGGCAGGCCAAGAAAGCGTGCCAATGAACAATTCAAGCCAAAGGGACTGTCCACAGGAGACACCAAAGTGGAGTTATTCACACGCGCCAGATACATTCTTCCCAAGAGTGGAGAGAAGTGGAGCGACAGACAGAAAGCAAAAGCGAACCTGCTCTTTGAACTGGTTCCAAAACTTAAGGAGGCATATTCTTTAGTATGCGAATTGAGATGCATCTTCAAAAACAAGAAACTCACCAGAGATACAGCCAAAGAGAAACTAAAGGTATGGTACAAGAATGTATCAGAAAGCAAAATCAAGGAACTTATCGCCGCAAAGAACACCCTCAAAGCAAAAGAAAATGAGGTGCTCAACTACTTTGTCAATTATGCCACCAATGCTGCAGCAGAATCGTTGAATTCAAAGATGAAGGGATTCCGTTCAGAATTGAGAGGGGTACGTGATCTGCCTTTCTTCATGTATCGTTGCTGCATGATATTTGGGTAGCCAGGGTGAAAGTCATCCACGGAGAATATCTAATGGGCCAAATTTCTTCCAAAGTTTCCTCTTAACTTTGTAGCGTTTTAATAACGTAAGACCCTTATTTCCGCAGGCGAATCTCTTGCATAAATTAAAATGATTTTGAGAGCTGTTTTTTGCCACCATTTATAGTAATGGTAAAATTCTTATACTTTATATTGTTCTTTTGGTGTGGCTTGGATACAAAATCCCCCACCCAAATGGATGGGACTCAACGATAACCCGCGAAAAAGGAACGCCTACTCCCTGAAAATGTCCGAATAATAGTCTTTTGTCGTATACAGGTTCAGTATATGGCTTCTTCCTGTCTTTATCCATTTTGCGGGTACACAGATAAAGTGCAGCATGAAATTCTTCAGTCTGCTAGCCTTGTTCAGAGCCTTTATCTTGTCAGCCAAAGTTCCTGTCAGATAAAGATAGAAATTCTTCAGCATGGCTGTGACAAGCATAAAGACCGTGTTTTCCTCAAGAAAGGAAAATGGCAGATGTGCCCATCCAAAATCATTGTTTTGCACATCGAAGTTCTTCTCGCTTTCACCACGCTTATTGTAAAAGGTGACAATCTCTTTTTCGGATGACTTCCAATCATTGGTGATAATACAACGATATACATAGACTATACCAAACATGTCTTTCTCTATTTTACCGTCACTGTCTCTTTTAGGAGTGCGCTGAGCCACAAGTCGATAAGTCTTTTCCTCGATGAAATCCTTGAAGTCAAAAGAAGCCAAATCACATTTCTCATAACCGATTTCCACGCTATTCCAATCTGTATGATGATTAAACTCCTCATATCTGTCTGCACAATTGTTGGCTCTGATATAAAACGAATCACAATGTTTCTCCACTGTCCGGATGATTTCTTTAGAGAATGAACCGCAATCAGCACGGAAGCGGTTTATGGTCACTTTCAAAGTATCCTTCATTCTTGTCATGATACGGTCCAGCGTATCTGCCTGATGGAATTTCACATTGGTGTTTCCATCCCTGTTTTCTCCACCGACAAAGACTCCGCCGACTGTCGCCCATCCCGGAAAATATCCGTAGTCACCCTTATAGGAGTATTTCGAGTCATACTTATGTGCAGGAATGAACTGGTGATCGAAATCCAGGTCAACAGCTGCTCCTTCCTTTATCAGTCCCAGATGGTTTATCATCCTCAGAAGCAATTGGTTGAGCTTTTCTGAGGTATTGAACTTGTATTCCTTGCCGGAAATTTCGCTGGTATAAATCTCATTATCCGTTCTGAGCTCCTTCAGACCACGTCCAACCGTGTCTGAACTCGGATGAACAGTACCTGGTGCCATGGAAAACTGAGGAGACAGCGTGTTGATGTCTTCCAGGCTGTCTGCGCCACAAAGGTAACTATAGAAAACGGATGATAGTATGTCACTATACTGGAAAGCCTTACCCGTAGTTCCACGTTGACCCAAGGTGGATTCTATCAGTTTTCCAAGACCAAGTTTGGAAAATGTGTCCATTACGTGAAAAATTCCTCCATAAGGAGTGATGTTCTCAGATTTTATTGCTACCTTTGCCATGTCAGATGATTTCTATATTGGTTTAATTCGTAGCACTAAGATAGGTGATTTTTCTGACATAGCCAAGTGTTTGTAGACTTTTGTTTATCAAACACTTGCGCTATTTACAAATAATAACGCTGCGGAATTAAGGAAGACAGGAAAATGCGACAAAGTAGAGAACGACACCTTTTATATATAGGCATCATCTTGGCCGTGCTGCCGGTGATGCTTCTGCGTGACTTTACACCGAGCAATGAGCTCCGTTATCTCAGCATCGCTGACGAGGCGTTGCGTAACAACACGTTTTTCTTCTTCACAAACCACGGGGTACCATACGCTGACAAGCCACCCCTCTATCTGTGGATCGTCATGTTGTGTCGCTGGCTGACCGGTGGCCATCACATGTGGCTGCTGTCGCTCTTCTCGCTTGTGCCGGCTCTGTGGATTGTGAAGACTGTAGATGCGTGGACAAAGGACGAGATGGATGCTGACGGTCACGACCTGGCTCGTCTGATGACGGTCACCAGCGGGCTCTTTCTTGTTAGTGCCTTGACTATCCGCATGGACATGCTGATGTGCTTGTTCATCGTCCTGGCGCTCCGTGAATCGTGGACAATGTACACGACAGGGTTGGACGAACGAATACCGATCGTTCATCGATTGCTTTTCCCTTTGTTCGTCTTCCTCGCTGTCTTCACCAAGGGACCTTTGGGCTTCCTCATACCTTTGCTTTCTACAGCCGTGTTCGTTTTTTTCTTTAACTCGCGCTCCCGCAAAGATCGTTTTCGGCTCTTCGCGCGGATATGGGGCTGGCGAACCTGGCTGATCCTGATCTTGCTCTGCGCATTGTGGTTTGGGGCTGTCTATGCTGAAGGAGGAGCAGGCTATTTGGATAATCTTCTTTTCCACCAGACGTTCGGGCGTGCCGTTCACGCCTTCCATCATCGACATGCATTCTATTATTATGCCCTTGTCATTTGGTATTGCCTCGCGCCATGGTCACCGCTCGTCATCGTCGTCTTTATCCTGTCTCTGAAGCGTGGCGTGGTGAAGAGCGAGCTGCAACGCTTCTTTCTAACGATCAGTATGACAACGTTCCTCCTGCTTTCCTGCTTCAGTGCCAAGTTGGAGATATATCTTCTTCCAACCCTGCCTTTCATGGTCTATTCAGCTGCCATGTTTATGCCACGCTTCATCAAGTCGATGTCGCGTGCTTGTACCATCGTCCGTGGCATAGCGGTAGGACTTCTTGTCATCTTCTTCATCGGAGGATGTGCGCTGCCGTGGGCAAACCCCTACATTGGCTACGGCAAACTATGCGATGAGGCGCTGGAGACCTCGGCCGAATACGGCATTACCGAGTATCATGCCTGGCATGTCAAACAGGCAGGCAACATGGATGTTTATCTTCATAAGCCAGTCGTGGAGGTTCCGGATGACTCCATTCCGGCAACTTCAACCGACAAGCCGTTTATCATGCTGACAAAGAAGAAATATCTGAACCATTTTAGCGGTCTAAAGTCGCAGGTTGTCGGCGACTACGCCATCATTGTGTGTCCTGCTCTTCGTCAATGATGTTCTGAATGGCTGAACCTTATGATTATGACTTTGTTTCACCCCTATAATTTCTAAAACAAAGAATATCTTTGCAGCATGAATATATTAATAACCGGAGCAGCCGGCTTCATAGGAAGCAGCCTGCTGAAGAAATTGGCTGAGCGTGGCGACAAGGTCGTCGGTGTGGACAACTTGAACAACTATTACGATCCTCGCCTGAAGCTTGCGCGTCTTGCCGAGTGCAAGGCTTCTGCTGACTTTGAGTTTCTCTGCTTGGACATCGCCGACCGTGATGCCATGGAGAGCCTGTTCGACAGCCACCACTTCGATGTCGTTGTCAACCTTGCCGCCCAAGCCGGCGTGCGTTATTCCATCGAGAAACCCTACGCCTATCAGCACAGCAACCTCGATGGCTTTCTCTGTATCTTAGAGCAGTGTCGTCACCACGGCGTCCAACATCTTATTTTTGCCTCCTCCAGTTCTGTTTATGGTCAGGACAGCAAGGTACCGTTTCGGGAGGAGGATACCGTCGACAGTCCTGTCAGCCTCTATGCCGCTACGAAGAAGACCGACGAGCTGATGGCATATACCTATAGTCATCTGTATGGACTGCGGACGACCGGGCTCCGCTACTTCACCGTCTATGGTCCCTGGGGCCGCCCGGACATGGCTCCCATGCTCTTCGCCAAGGCCATCATGAAAGGGGATGAGATAAAAGTCTTCAACAATGGCGATATGGCGCGCGACTTCACCTTCATTGATGACATCGTGGCGGGCACCATGCACGTCATCGACTCTACTAACAAACCCTATAAGAACCAATACCGTATCTACAACATCGGCTGCGGTCACCCTGTCAAGTTGATGAACTTCATCGGTGAGCTGGAGCAGGCGTTAGGGCGAAAGGCTAAGATGAGGTTCCTGCCCATGCAGCCGGGCGATGTCTACATCACCTATGCCGATACGACCCGACTGCAACAAGAGATGGGTTATAAGCCAAGCATCTCTTTGCATGAAGGCATTGGAAGGTTCGCGGAATGGTACCTCTCCGACAAGAACCCGCTCAGATAAACGCGCTGACCGGATAACCGTCAGCGCTTTCCTTATCAGCAAAATCATTACGACATGAGAGATAAAATCTTTGTGATCATCCTGGCCCTCGTCACCTTCTTCGCCTTCACTTCGGCCTTGCCCACAGACATCATGGAGTCGAGGAATATCGTAGCGGCGAGAGACATCGTCTCTACCGGCAACTGGCTCGTGCCCACGATGAATGGCGAGCTCCGTTTGGAGAAGCCGCCCTTGCCCACCTGGGTGGCAGGTGCTATCGAGACAGTCTGTCCCCATTCCCTCGGCGCTCAGCGTGTGGCTGCCGGCGTGATGGGCATCGTGTGGACGATATTCATGTACCTCTTCGCCAAACTCCTGACGCGTCGTCGCGAATACGCCTTGTTGACGGTGATGGTCTTTCTGACCTCTTACCATATTGTCGTCATGGGTCGGACGGCGACCTGGGACATCTATTGCCATGCCTTCATGATGGGTGGTATCTACTTGCTTGCCCGTGGTCTGCTCGGTGAGAAGAAAGAACAATGGAAATGGCTCCCCGCTGCCGGTCTGATGATGGGACTGTCGTTCATGTCCAAGGGCCCCGTCTCGTTCTACGCCCTGCTGTTACCGGCGCTGATAGCGATGATCGCCTGCTTGCAACCGAGCGTGAAAGGCAAGTGGCCGGCCTTGTCAGTGATGATCGTCGTCTGCCTCATTGTCAGCGGATGGTGGTACGTCTATCTTTATGTCTTTCAGCCGCAGGCTATCGATGCCGTCATACACAAAGAGACGGGAGCCTGGTCCGACCATAATGTGAGACCGTGGTATTACTATTGGCGCTTCTTCACCGAGACCGGCGTTTGGACCGTAATGATGGCCGCGGCCTTGGTGGTCAGCTATTGGAAGAAAGTGCTTCAGAACCGCCGCACTTATCTCTTTGCCATCGTCTGGACCTTGTCTGCACTTGTTCTATTGTCGCTCATGCCGGAGAAGAAGATACGCTACCTGCTTCCGATGATGGCACCTTGCGCATTGTGTGTAGCTTGCCTGATAGAACAGCTTGAGACCAAGCCTGACCGCTTCGGAACCGTCATGCTTTCGGCAACAGGATATATCGTCGCCGCTCTCTGCCTTGCCCTGCCCGTGGCGACGTACATCCTCCATTGGGTCAGTCTGCCACTCGTTATCGTCGTAGCGGTGTGCTCCTTTGCCCTTGCCGCATTCCTCATACGTGCGACCTGGCGCAGACAACCACGACATATTGTCTATGCCATTTGCTGCCTGTTCATGATCCTCGAACTCTTCCTCCTCAAGCCTATTGGCCGGATGTTCGGCAATGCTGACATGCACAGCATCAGTCTTACACAGACGATACCTCAAGTTAAGGACCTGCCTTTCTATCATGACAATGCCGATGATATAGCCATAGAGATTGTTTATGGAGCCGGAAAGGATATCTTGCCCCTTGATGTCAGCGACTCGGCCACTGTCATGCGCAAGCTGCCTTTCGTCCTCGTCAGTCACGGCTACGCCGCCCAACTATTGCCGGCGAATGTCCTTCAGCAGGTCGATACAGTCTACATCGACACCTTCGACGATAACAAACATCCTAAAAAAGGCCAGCATTACCACGACAGTTTCATCACGCGCGTAACAGTCATAAAGGCAAAAAAATAAAAATAAGCAAAGCACCAAAAAACAATGAATAAGACAAGAGAATACAATTTCACCATTGTGGTCCCCGTTTACAATGAGGAGGACAATCTCGACAGGGTTGAGAAGTCACTCAGTCATTATCTCACCATCTGCACCCTGAGCGCTTGCGTGCTCCTTGTCAACGACGGCAGCCGCGACAGCAGTTTGGAGAAGATAAAGGCCATCTGCGGGCGCCAGCCCGACTTCTTCTATATCTCCTCCTCTGCCAACCATGGGCTGAGCACCGCTATAAAAGCAGGCATCAACACGGCAGAAAGCAAATATTTGGGGTATATAGACGCTGACCTCCAGACCAATCCCGAGGACTTCAACCTTCTCCTGGCACATATTACCGATTACGACATTGTCACGGGCATCCGGGCCAAGCGCAAAGACTCTGTGTTCAAAAAGCTACAATCGAAGATAGGCAACGGCTTCCGTCGCAGCATGACGGGTGACACCGCCACCGACACGGGCTGTCCGCTCAAAGTCATGCGCACGGATATGGCCAAGCGCATTCCTTTCTTCGACGGCATGCACCGTTTCCTGCCCGCGCTCTTCAGTCTTGAGGGCGGGCGCTTCATGGAACTGCCCGTGCGTCACTATCCGCGCACGGCAGGAGTCTCTAAATATCATCTGTGGAACAGGTTAGTGGGACCTTTCAAGGACTGTTTCGCTTACCGGTGGATGAAGGCAAGGTACATCAGATATCATATTGACGAAAAGAACCTATGAGCAACGCTCTTGTCTATGCCTTGGGGTTTCTCGCCCAAGGCTTCTTCTCTGCGCGCATGCTCGTGCAGTGGATTATGTCGGAGCGGGTTAAGAGGAGCCTCTCACCCGACATCTATTGGATCTTCAGCTTGGCGGGCAGCATCCTGCTTTTCGTCTACGGCTGGCTGCGCGACGACTTCAGCATCATCTTCGGACAGTTCATCTCCTATTATATCTACATCTGGAATCTGAACATCAAGGGAGTATGGCCCCGCCTGCCCAGAGTAGTGCGGGCAGCCATCATCATGCTGCCGATAGCTGCGTTGGCGATGATGCTGTCGGATGTCCCGGCTTTTGTCAATACCTTCTTCCATAATGAGAAGGTACCCCTTTGGCTGCTTGTCTTCGGCTCGGCCGGACAGTTTATCTTCACCATCCGGTTCATCTACCAGTGGTATTATTCCTATCGCCGCCACGCCTCCATCCTTCCCGTCGGGTTCTGGATCATCAGCTTGGTAGGGTCGGGCATCATCGTGGCTTACGCCTGCTTCCGCCTCGACCCCGTACTGATTATCGGGCAGTCTGTCGGATTTATCACTTACTCCCGCAACATCGTCCTGTGCTTGAGGCGATAAACTGGGTTTATTCTTCGCCTTCTATAGTCTTCGACATCGTATTTCTCAGCAGGAGCCGTTCGGTGTAAGTCTCACCTTGCTCTGTCTTCACGGGTAGCACTTGCCGGTAAACAACAGTAACAAGACTCGCTTTTGTTAGCATCGGTGCTGAGGTGGTATTCAACTCTATAATCACGCTGTGGCCGGTTGCCGCCTTGTCTTCCGGTGTCTCATCCGCGGAAGTATAAGCGTCCTCCACCTCATAGCCATTTACCTTGTAGGTATTCTTGTTGACAGAGGTGCCGTCAATGGCATCGTCGTAGCGTACCACGATATAGGCGATCTTCTGTCCGTCACCATAGACACGGCTCACCGTCTGTGAGGCAATGACATGGCTGATACCCAGCATCGTGTTGAAAGCCTTGGGCGCATCGGTGATGAAAACGGTCACGCCCTTCTTCATCAGCTTGGCGTAGGTGGCTTTCTGACTGCCATCGCGTCTCTCCTGACTTTCTAAAGGCAGCTTCCACGTCTCGGCTTTCTTACGTTTGACCTTGTCAAGTTCGAAATATTCGGTCTCGGTGCCGGTCGTCTTGACCAAAGCGTCGATCTCTTTCTGATAAGCCTTATAGTTGGTGACTCCGATGAGAATCTTACCCTTGCAGAAACGCAGCGCTTCAGCGAGCGTGGGAATCCTCAGGGGTGTCTTGTTGCCGTGATACTCTTTCAGGTACAAGGCTTTCAGCTGGGCTAACGTCTTGTCCTTGACAGCGCCCGTGCCGTTAGTCATGCGCCCCAAGGTGTCATCGGAGAAAATGATCAGCGAATCGTCCTTGGTCTTCTTTACATCGACCATGACGGCCTGGCAACCTTTCTCTATCGCTTTCTGTATGGAGTGGAGCGAGTTCTCGGCTGTGCCATGCCAGTCGCCACGATGCGAGATGATGAAGATGTCGGTATCGTTCTTGTCAAAGAGCTGCCGGCGAAGGTCGGCCGTATTGTAATTGCTCTCGACATCATAGTTGATGGTGAAATCCACCTGATGGCTTTTGTCGGCTCTTTTCTGTGGCTTTTGGGCCATAGAAAGGTTAGCAGTGGCGGTCAAAGCCGCCATTGCCAACAGAAACAGAATACGTTTCTTCATTGTTATCTCTCTTTACGTTGTTCGAACAACCAGTCTCTGATACCCGCGAAAGTATAGGCCACACGCCAGGTACCATTGTGCCAGCCACCCTGCAGATGACTGAAGCGGATGGTCACGGGCTTGCTGCGCAGCTCATTGATCTCCTGAGCACGGGCCACCTCGGTGGTGTCGAGCGGCCACTGGGCAGAGTCGGTCTTGGCACCCAAAGAGCTCCACAGTTTCAAGGCTGTTGCAGCTCCGGCAGAGCTCTTGGCGTCGCCCGTGCAGGAGACCAGCCACAGCGGTTTCTTGGACATGGGAGCGATGACAGCAGGATCCCACTGACCGGCAACAAGGTAGCCTGCGGCAAACTCGTTGGGATGCGTAGACATCAGCAGATAGCTGAGCATGCAGCCCATCGACTGGCCGGTGGTATAGACGCGGTCGGAGTCGACGCTGTATTGCGTCTTGATATAATCGAGGAGGTCGATGGTCGTCTCGGCACTGGACGTGGCTTTGAAATTATCGTCTACGACAATTTCGTCATACTGTGGAGCAAGGACAAAGCACGGGTGTTTGGCCTGGTCGCGCGGAGAAGCCCACACCGTGGCACCGTTGCCCTGGAGAAGGGTGTAGTTGTCTATCTGGTTGGCACCGCTGGCATCATGCATGAAAAGCACGAGCGGATATTTCTTCGAGGCATCGTAGTTCTTCGGCACGAAGAGGTTGTAGCGCAGTGTCACACCCGTCTTGCTGTCCTTAAAGGTGAGCTGTTTGAAGTCCTCGGCGATGAGGATGCGGCTCTTGGTGCTTGTCAGCGTCTCGCCGGCCTTATACGTCTTGCCTGTCAAGGTCTTGATGGCCTTCACCTGCTTCACGGTAGCGGTGATGGGGAAAGGATCAGCCTCACGGGTGGGACGGTTGCCGGAAGTGATGCCACCGGCAGGACCACCAGCGGGTGTGTCCTTGACATCCTCTTTCTTAGCGTCGCCAGAAGGCTTCTTGTCGGGACCAAAGTCAGCGACAAGCGACACCGTCGTCTTCAGCTCTACGATGACAAAGCAGCCGCTTTGAGCTTTACGTGCTTTCATGGCTTGCGCATTGGTATAGACACGCTTCACCGTTCTGCCGTCGACCGTATAGGTGGACGAAGAGAGGCTGTTGCCATTAATGGGAGCGTCGTATTCGATGGCTATGGCCGTCGTCTTGGCTCCGTCGCCAAGCACTTCGCCGATGGCCGTGACACTTTTCACATGATTCGCCGCTGACAGGGAGAGGCATGCAAGTAACAAACACATCACTGATACAATCTTTTTCATCTTGTTTGTTGTTGATATAATAATAAAAATATGTGTTTGGAGCTTCTTCATGCCTCTAAAGCATAGGTTCCTACCAGGACCTTTTAGTCTTTGGATGGCTGAAATGTCGAAAAGTTTATTCTGTACCGCAATCTTTAAGGGTAGTTCGTGGAAATTAACAGTTGGGGCCAGCTGATCCTACAGGCGGCACATCGTCCAACAACTGACTTCGTCAATGCGTCACCCTGAATCAAACATAAGTTTGGCCCAGTAGATATTCTCCGTGGATGACTTTCACCCTGACTACCCAAAATATCATGTGACAACGATTAATATTTGTATAAAATGTTGTAACTTTGCATCATGGCACAGAAAACTACATCATC
>Ga0172378_10005775_pt1 | contig 11556 bp, 10 predicted proteins | sample GrowelOW332metaG_FD_119755 | JGI IMG/M metagenome (GOLD analysis project Ga0172378, IMG submission 119755) | Groundwater microbial communities from an aquifer near a municipal landfill in Southern Ontario, Canada - Pumphouse #3_1 metaG | ecosystem: Environmental > Aquatic > Deep subsurface >... | reverse complement strand
GCATGGACTGCTTCAATCTTCTGCTACACCCCGATGGCTATTCTCTTCATCTACTCTTTAATAGGAAGTACGAGAAGAAAAGAATGGGGGAAACTGGTTGGTTTCGCTCTTATCTCCATCATGTGTTTTACTAATTTCTCTTACTATTTCTTTTATGCTTTTAGCGGTGATGGTTATGGTCGCTGGCTGGTTGTTATTGCTCCACTTATCATCATGATGGGGTGCCAAGAGTTTGATAAGTTAAAGGAGAATCCTGACTGGCAACTTCCGATAGCTTCTTTTGCAACCGCTGGTTTTACGATGCTAACAGTTGTCATTGCTCATTATGCCTTAGATGGAAAAACCTTCTTAAATCCTAATAACCAGACTTACTGGCCATCCTCATACGCTCCGATTTCTCAAAACGGAACTATCTGGGTAGTCGTATATCAGATCTGTTTAGCCCTGGTTGAAGCTTTGGTAATTACGATACTTAGGAATAATGAGAAGTTGCCTAAAATCATGATTGGCTTCATTGCAGTTGAGACCATTGTGGCTGGTAATCTTTCCTTTGTTTTTGGTAGTCAATGGAGTTACCAGAATTGGTATGGAGGAGGAGCGAGTAATCGATTCTTATCGCAACAATCCATCGACCAAATGGAGTCTATGGATGACTTCTATTACCGGACATATACCGATTACTTCACAACTAAAAATGATGGCATGCTTTATGGGTATAACGGGACTAGTAACTTCCATTCTCTCTTCAACTATGATTTAGCGGAATTCTGCCGCTTAACTGGCATAACTCGTAACGAAAAGTCTCCTACCAAAACGTATGGAGATGCCACGTATGTAGGAAAAAATTGGTCCGCGATTTATAACAACAAGCGTTATGGTTTTGATACCGCAGTTGGCATTAAGTATTACATCATAAGGAACGAAGGATATGGAAACTTCCTTGTCGACACATTTAGAGAAGTTAACGTTCCTTTTGGCTCAACTTGTGTATATAAGAATGAGAACTTTAGGATTTATCAAAGTGGTACTTACGTCCCTCTCGGACACGCGGTTGATAATGTTTATTACTTCAATCATCAAGAGAGTGAATATCAACCAAACAAGTCTAGTTTCTACGCTGCTGGTGGTAATGGCTTCATGTCTCAATATAGCGATCTTCTCAGGAATGAAGAGGTCATTATTGATTCTGCGATTGTAGAAGATGATGCTAAAGAGGCTGCAGGAATCAGTTTTGAACAATATAGTGGGAGAAGTGTTGCAGCCTCTATCAAATCTTTAGCTTCAACCTACTATGAGACCATTTCAGGATATGGTTATAACGTTTCTGATCCAGCTTCTTTCCTCTTTGATTCTTCTCTCGTCACTAAGAGTTCTAATAGCTGGAACTCTATTACTCCTGATGATGGCAAAGTTGTTTATTATCCTTTCTCAGGTTCGGGTTCCTATATAAACGACGATCCTCGGGGGGCTCTCTTTAACTTTGAATGGTCGACTTCTTCTTCCTGCCGTATTTATATGGTTGGAGATACCTTCGACGAAAAAGGAAACCTCATAGAAGAAAACAAAGTTCTCAACTATGAATACCAAGCCTTTAAGATGGACCACGGTGATCAGATGCCTCTATATGGTATGTATGCGGAAGGACGAGTTAAGTGGATTATTCTTTGCCCGAAGAAAGGCTGGGGTGACAACGTTAGAGCGACTTTAGGCACGCTCTATGTAACTGATCGAAGCGTTATTGATTCCAAAACCTCTACGCTTAAAGACCAAGAGCATGCCTTGAGTAATATTACTTATAGTTCGGATAAGTTTAGCTTTGATACGAATTACTCCGCCCCTAAGATGGTGGTTACTCAATTAGGTTATGATCAAGGCTGGTCTGTTACGGCAACCGATAAGGATGGCAAGACTATTGAAGGTATTTCTACCTATAAACTAGATGGAGGATTAGTTGGTTTCAATGCTCCTGCTGGAGAGGCTCACTATGTGCTTACTTACGTCACCCCTTACGTTAATGGAGGTGTGGCTTTAGCGGTCATCGCTGGGTTTATTCTTGCTGGGTTTAACGTAATCACCTTCATTCTTGAAGCGAGAAAAGAGAGAGAAAAAGCCTCTCTTGTGAATAAAGAAAAAGCCTCAATTGCTAAATAGACAAAGGTGTAAGGCGCTTCCTCCTTACACCTTTGTTTTACTTCTTAAAGTGTTGCAGATAGAATTCGTACACTTCGTTTTTCTTTAGAGAATACTTTAAGGCAACGGAGACCACAGCCTCTTTGCTTTTCTTTACTTTTAGTTCCTCTTTAAGAGCCTCAAGCAGCGTTTCATCATTGATGATAGGAGCCACTTTTTTAGCTCCTTCAATAATGATTGCCATCTCTCCAATAAGGGTTGCTTCGTCCAGACTAGCAAGGTCTTCTAAAGTTCCTCTTATATATTCTTCATGAGTTTTAGTGAGTTCGCGGGCTAGGCAGGCTTTTCTTTCTTTTCCTAAATAGTCTCTTAAAGCTATAAGAGTTTTACCAATCCGATGAGGAGATTCATAGAAGGCTAAAGTTTCGGGTTTGCCTTTAAGTAAGGATAGTTCTTTATCTCTCTCACTAGGTTTAGAAGAGAGAAAACCATGGAAATAGAAGTGGCTGGAGTCCAGACCGCTGGCGGCGAGAGCTGTAAGGAAGGCACAAGGTCCGGGAATTACTGAAACGTTAATTCCTTTCTCAATAGCTTTCTTAACTAGTCTTTCTCCTGGATCAGAAATTCCAGGGTATCCGGCATCCGAGGCATAAGCAACTTTTTTACCTTCCAGTAATAAAGAAACAATCTTTTCTCCGGCTTCTTCTTCGTTATGTTCATGGCAAGAAATCATAGGCTTTTCAATCCCTAAACGTTTGAGTAATAGACCAGTGTTTCGAGTATCTTCCGCAGCAATGATATCGGAATCATTAAAGACTGAAAGCGCGCGAGACGAGAGATCGGAGACATTACCAATTGGCGTCGCAACTAGATAAAGAAGGGGCTTCTCCGAGGTGAAGTTTTGGCTTCTTTCTACAATCTTCATTTTTTCTTTCCGTTGTTATCGGCGTTGTATCTTTTTCCAACAAATTGCTTGTTGTTATTAGAAGAGGTTTCTTTTCCTTGAAAGCGATTTTGCGGGGCTTTTTCGTTTTGAAAATTAGGAACGACCTTAGGTTTTTCTCCATGATTAATAGCACTGGTGTACTCATCTAAAGAGATAAACTTGATCTCATCAGGCGCGTGGAGTTTTAAAGTTCTGGAGAGAATATTCATACCGCTGATTGTGAATTCTTTACCATCAAGGCGGACACTAGACCCAAGGCGGGGGAAGTCTTTCTTGGCTTCGGTGTAGGCATCGTCTTCATAGAGTAAACAGCAGATTAACTTTCCACAATGACCTGAAAGTTTCGGGATGTTAAGAGTTAACATTTGGTTTTTAGCGCGGGAGATTGAAATACCATCAAATTGATTAAGAAAGGTTGAACAACAAAGAGGCAATCCACAAATTCCAATGCCTCCAATCATCTTAGCTTTATCACGGCTCGCAATTTGATGAAGTTCAATTCGACACTTAAACTGAGGGGCTAAGACGTGAAGAAGTTCTCTAAAATCAACACGGTTTTCGCTTGAATAAGTAATGGTGACACGGCTGCCATCCAGAGTGTAATTAGCCTCAATTAGGTTCATCGGGAGGTTAAGACGGCGAACCTCAGTTTCAGCAACCTCGATAGCCCGTTTGCTATCCTTAATATTTTGGTTGTAGTCTTCGATATCTTCTCTCGTTGGTTTTCTTACAATTGGTTTAAGTGCTGTGGAAGCCTTGTAGTCGTCACAAAACATGAGAGAAGTCGAAATCTTCCCCATTTCTAGGCCGGCAATAGTTTCAACAACGACGCTGTCTCCAATGGCGAGATCATCGTAATTGGTTGAAAAATAATAAGACTTTCCTCCGTCATCAAAACGGACTCCAACGTAATATTTATCGCAGTAAGTATCCATGCTTATCTTTCCTCCTTAATGAAGAACGCAATGTGGTCGAATATGAGCGGGATTGAAATGTTTGAATCAACGTCGCGAACGGCTGAGAGAGTTTCCACAAGAGAGGCCTCAATATGAGGTAAGGAAACGCTCTTGGCTAGTAGTGTAGCATAGCTAAGGAGCTTTCCGTTTCTACCAGCTTTAATTTCGCACACATCGCTGAGGGCTAAAGATAACATATTAAGGAGAAACTTAGCTCCTTCTTTATCCTTAACTATAGAACAAACTCCATGTTCAAACGCGTAAACAAGGTCGCCTTTTCTTTTGGGCAAAGCTTCTAAAATTATCTCAAAGGCGGCTTTAGCATTCTTGTAGCCTTCGCTCTCAGATTTCTCCTTTAAAGAGATAGGAGAGTTTTGAAAACCCGATAATAACTCAGCATCTTGAGGAGAGACGCCATAGGTAATAGCCTCTTTAATTACTTGGTCCCGAGGCATGAGATTTAACCTAATAGACTCCACTCTCGATACAATGGTTGGAAGAACCTTTGAAACGTTCTTCGTCGTGAGAATAGCGTAAGTATCTTCTCCTGGTTCTTCTAAGAATTTAAGAAGAGAGTTAACCGCCTCAATGGTCATATTCTCCACTAAGTGGACAATATAGATCATGATTCCTTTTCTTTCGATAGCGGAACGATGGAAATCGACAATGATCTCCGCTACATCATCTTTCTTAATAGGACCATTTTCTCCGTTAAGGAAGAATAAGTCAGAGTAGTTGCCATTATCAATACGAGTGCAGGTGAGACAAGTTTCATCCGCTAAAGGTGAAGGACTATCGCAAAGAATTGATTTAGCAAGGAAGAAGGAACTCTCTTGAAGAGGAGTCCCTTCTTCGCCTACTAGTAAATAAGCATGAGAAAGACGTCCTTCTTTAATCGCTCTCGAAAAGGAGCGGTAAAGGATTGGTTGATTAATTTCAAGAAATTCTCCGAATCTCATTTATTCATAAGTCGGAGAATCGCTTCTAAGGCAATTCTTGCGACTTCTTCTTGGCTTTTAGAAGCATCGATTACAAGGAAACGTTCAGGGAAACGAGAGACAAGTTCTTGAAATCCTTTTCTTACAGTTTTATGGAATTCCAGTCTCTCTAAATCTAAACGATTAACTTCTCTTCCGGCATTTGAGTTAATTCTTTTTAAACCTAGTTCTGGGTCAATATCAAAAAGGATTGTGAGGTTAGGCATTAATCCTTCGGTAGCGTACATATTAACATTTAAAACATTATCAATTCCTAGACCCCGAGCGCCCCCTTGGTAGGCTAAGGAAGAATCAAGATAACGGTCACAAAGGACTAATTGACCTTTCGCCATTGCAGGAAGAATCTTTTCCACAACGTGTTGGCGTCGAGAGGCAGCATAAAGGAGAGCCTCAGTCCGGGGGTCCATTGCTGTATTTTTCTTGTTAAGAATGACGTTTCTTATTTCTTCAGAGATTGGGGTACCACCCGGTTCTCTAGTTAAGATGTAGTCCACGCCTTGTTCACTCAAGGCCTTAGAAACAGTCTTAATAGCGGTGCTCTTTCCGGAGCCTTCGCCTCCTTCAAAAGTGACAAAATAACCTTTACTCATAATATTTTTCTTCCTTCAAAAGCTTTACTAAGTGTTAATGAATCGCTGTACTCAAGTGAGGTTCCCATTGCGAGGCCATAGGCTAAACGTGTGATAGAAACAGGGAAATCTTTAAGAAGTTTTGCGATGAATAGAGCCGTTGTTTCACCTTCTAAAGTGGGGTTAGTAGCAAGAATGATTTCCTTGATGTTCCCCTTTTCTACTCGAGAAATAAGGGCATCAATATTCAGTGATTTGGTACCAATTCCTTTTTGCATATTAATAGATCCACCAAGAACATGGTAGAGACCTTCATAATTGCCAATCTTTTCAAAACTAATCGCGTCTTTTTGGGTAGAGACCACAACAATTTTTGAATGGTCACGACCTTCCCCGTCACAAACCGGGCACACCCCGTCTTCGCTATAGAGACCACAAATTGGACATTTACCAATATGGTGGGCAGCCTTATCGAGAGCAGACGAAAACTCTTCAACGTCTTCCGTCCTCATATTGAGGATTCCATACGCCATTCTTTCGGCACTGCGACTTCCTACTCCAGGAAGTTTGCTAAAAGAATCAATAAGGGTGTTTAGGGTCGGCAATTCTTTCATTTAGAAAGGAAAGCCACCTTTGCGGCCAGTAACTTTTTCTTCAATGGCGGCACTCTCTTTATCAATGGTTTCGCCAAGTTCGGTAAGAGCCATCTTGATGGATTCTTCTAACATTTCTTTGTTTTCAGGATCGAGAGCATCTTTCTCAATATCGAGAACGGAGATTGTTTTATCTCCCTTCATAACAAGGCGGACCATTCCACCTTTGCTAGTTTCGAATTCTTTTTCGGCGAGAGCGGCATGAGCTTTTTCTAGCTCTCGTTGCATTTTGTTTGCCTGCATCAACATTTGCTGCATTTGGTTCATATGTTTTCCTCCATTTTTGGCAAATTGAGTTCTATCTCATCTCTAGCAGGAAGTTTTCCGACCTGGCGGAGATTGAAATACATTGTTTGAAGACGATTGCAGTCGTTGTGGTCGATTGCATAGATGAAGACTTTTCTCCCGAGAATGGTTGCTAAAAGTTCTTCTAATGGTTGTTGATTAGCTTTGATATTAGCCTTGTCTCTTAGACGTTTAAATTGGTAAGAAAGAATAATGGCTTCTTCCGATAAGCAGAAAGGCTTTCCTTGGTATAAGAGAGTAGCAAGATTTCCTAACTCCGGGTCCATCTTGAGATCATTAAAAGATTCCCATTGATCCTTAATTTCTCCTCTTTGAGTCTTAAAAGCCGTCCCTAAAACCATGATCTTAACAAGAGTAGAATCCTCTAAAGAACAAAGCTCGCCTTCAGTTGCAATGCAGGGGGCAGTGATTTTAGAAGTATCTAAACGAGGTTTCTCTTCCTTAACTGGCTCGTCTTCAAAGAGGAAAGCTGGTGGTCGTTTAATACTTGTAGTCGCGTGTTTTTCTTGAACAATATTTGGAGTTTCTTCTTCTTTTATAGTAGGAGGAACTTCTTCTTTTACTTCATTAATAGTAGGAGGAAGACTCTTAATTGGTTCAACAACTATAGGCGAAACAATTTCTTCTTTAGGTTCGGGTAAGATCTCTATCTTCTCTTCTTTGGTTGGAGCAATTATTGGCGATACTTCTTCAACTACTTTTGGAGTCTCAATCTTGATGGTTAAAGGAGTTTCTTCCTTTTGAGGTTGAGTTTTAGAAGGAAGAGAGGCCAAAGAAAGGAGAGTTATTTCAAATAGAGAACGGATGGAAGTAACACTTCTAAAATCGTTCTGGGCTTTTAGGAGAGCTGAAAGCATTTCCTTAATTCTTTCTACCTTAACAAGAGGAGAAAGACGCATGGCTTCTTCTTCACTTAATTGATCAAACAAGGTTGTTAGACCTGTTGTTTCATACACAAGGAGGTCTTTGAGCATTGTAAGTAAATCAAGATTTAGCCGTCTAATATCTATTCCACCCTTCACAAAGGAATTGAGAATAGAGAGGACTTCTTTAGCGTCTCCGGTTGCAATTGAACTGATGAGATGAGACTTCTCTTCAATGGAAGCTAAACCATAAATTGTTAAGACATCTTTTTCATAAAGAGTGTTATTGGAATAAGCGAGAACTTGATCAAGAATCGAAAGGGCGTCTCTCATACCTCCGTCCGAAAGATTAATCACCGCTTTTAGGCCATTATCATCGTAAGTTGCACCTTCTTTAGAGAGAATTTCTTTAAGTTTTGCGGCCATATCCGGTTCATCCACCTTGCCGAAATCAAAGCGTTGGCAACGGGAAATAATCGTAGGTAAGACCTTATAGGGTTCGGTTGTTGCTAGAATAAAAATTACGTTTTCGGGTGGTTCTTCTAATGTCTTAAGAAGAGCATTAAAGGCTCCGGTCGACATCATATGGACTTCGTCAATAATATAGATTTTGTAGCGTCCTTTGATTGGAGCGTACTTAACCTTTTCAATTAAGTCACGGACTTGATCAACGCCGTTGTTACTTGCAGCGTCAATTTCAATGACATCAGGATGAGAGCCAGAAGCAATAGAAAGACAGTTGTCACAGACCCCACATTGATGGCCAATTCCCTCTTCACAATTGAGAGCTTTAGCGAATAATCGTGCTAAAGTAGTTTTTCCTGTTCCTCGCGGTCCAGCAAAAAGATAGGCATGAGCCATTTTGCCGCTTATTAAAGAGTTTGTCAGAGTTCTAACAATTGCTTGCTGACCCGCGACTTCCTTAAAAGACTGGGGACGATATTTCAGGTACAACGCTTTGTATGACATAGTTCAAAAGGATTATACCTTTAGTAGGGCTTATTCACTAGTGAGGAATGAGGAAAAGGCGTTATTCTTTTTCTCTTTTTGTTGCTGGTAGACTCTTTAATGGACATTCTCTAAAGTTGTCTTTCTTGATAGGTTTCTTTTCTCATTGTTTCTGACTCTAAAAAGGTGAGGAAAGCTTTGATTTAAAGGAAATGCAGCTTAGCTAATCGTATGATATACTACGTAAGCCATGGAAGAAACAATGAGAAACCGCCTTGAGGCGATGAAAAAAAGATACCTCGAAATTGATGAGGAATTAGGTAAAGAAGACGCGTCCAATGATATCGCTCACCTTCGGGAAATCTCGAAGGAACATAGTGACTTAATGGAGCCTGTTAACGCCTTTATTCGTTATGAAAAGCTGGAAGGAGATTTTGCTGAAGCCAACGAGATGGCTAACGGAAATGATCCTGATTTGGTCGAACTTGCTAAGGAAGAAAAGAAGAGTATCGAAGCGGAGATGGAAGACATTGAAGCCGCTCTTCAAAAAGAGTTAATCCCGACTGATCCTAATGATAAGAAGAATATCATCGTTGAAATCCGCGGAGCGGTTGGAGGCGATGAGGCTAACCTTTTTGCTGGTGACCTTGTGAGAATGTATTCAAAGTATGCTGAATCTCAAGGTTGGAAGATTCAAGTACTTGATGCTTCCGAAGGTGCTATGGGTGGATATGGTTTTATTTCTTTTATGGTTAAAGGACAAAACGTGTACTCCAAACTAAAGTATGAATCAGGGGCTCATCGAGTTCAGCGTGTTCCAAAGACTGAAGCGGCCGGAAGAATTCATACATCAACCGCCACTGTTTTAGTGATGCCAGAAGCCGAAGAAGTTGATGTCGCTATCAACCCCGCTGACTTAAAGATTGATACTTATCGTTCTCAAGGAGCGGGGGGACAAAACGTTAATAAGACTGAGTCTGCCGTCCGTGTTACTCACATACCAACAGGTTTAGTTGTTTCCTGCCAAACTGAAAAGGCTCAGTTACAGAATAAAGAAATCTGTATGCGAATGATAAGGGCAAAACTTTTAGCCTTCTATCAAGAAAAGCAAGATTCCGAACGGGCTAACGAGAAGAAACTTAAGGTTGGAACTGGGGAAAGAAGCGAAAAGATTAGAACCTATAACTACCCTCAAAACAGAGTTACTGATCATCGTATTGGTTTTACTATTCAAAAGCTTGACCGTGTAATGGAAGGTGATATTGAAGAAATCATTGAGGCTCTTATTCATTACGACCAGGAGCAAAAGATCCTCGGAGAAGAATAAAATGACTACCATCTACTCTGTCTATTTAGCCGCGATGAAGGACGGCAAAGAAGCAGGTGTTCTCTCTAACGATTTAAGAATTCTTCTAGCCCATAATCAGGGGTATGAGAGACCGATCGATGTCCTTTATTTTAAGGACCAAGAGATTAAAGATCTTCCTCTATTTGAAGAGCAATACGCTCGCCTAAAAAAAGGTGAACCGGTTGAATACATTATTAACGAGGCTCGCTTTCTTGAGCATAAGTTATTTGTTGATCCTCGAGTCCTTATTCCTCGTCCGGAAACTGAAGAGTTAATCGCTAATTTGTCAGAACGGATTTGTTCCTTCTTTGATCCTCGAAACTACCTTGTTTGCGCGGATATTGGAACTGGATCTGGTGCAATTCCCGTTGCTTTAAAGACCTTTTTCCCTCATTGGGTTTTACTTGCTAATGATGTATCGTCCGATGCTTTAGATGTTGCTAAAAAGAACTTCTTAACTTATGAAATTAGAGTCCAAAGTTTCCTTGGTTCTTCTTTAAAACCTTATATTGATAACAACATTAAGTTAGACATTATTATCTCTAATCCACCCTATATTTTAGAACCTGATACTGTTCAAGATTCAGTAAAGGATTACGAACCTTCTTTAGCGCTCTATCTCAATAAAGACGAGAGCGTTTATGAAGATATCTTTAAGAACTATAAAGAGGTTAAGAAGGGGGCTCTCTATATGGCTTTTGAGATTGCTCCTGACCTCGTAGACTGGTTAACCTCTTTAATGAAACAATATCTTAAGAATTACGAGTATGCTTTTGTTGATGATCTAGATGGAAAAACACGATTTCTTTTCATCTACTTAGAATAGAAAGAAGGATTATCATGCTTGTACTTAATGAAACAGAGATAGGGAAAGCGGCTGAAGTTTTACTTAAGGAAGAAGTTTTAGCCTTCCCAACCGAAACTGTTTATGGAGTAGGAGTTGTTTATGACTCAAAGCTAGCCTTTGATAGGTTAGTTAATTTAAAGAAGAGACCGCCAAATAAGCCTTTTGCTTTGATGTGTTCTTCTCTGGAAGAAGCCTCTTCCTTTACTTGTCTCTCTCCTAAAGCCAAAGCAGTCATGAAAGCTTTCCTTCCGGGAGAATTAACTCTTCTATGTAAGGTGAAACCCGGTCTTCCGGATTGGGTGACGCTTGGAACCTCGGTGATTGGAATTCGCGTTCCTGCTTCGACATTTGTTCTTGATCTTCTTAAGAAAGTTGGGAAGCCATGTTTAGTTACAAGCGCTAATAGGAGTGGTGAACCAACATCCACTTCCTTTGAAGAAACTTTAGGTATCTTTAAAGATGAGGTTGGTGGCATTGTTGAAGGTAAATGCGTTAGTATGGTCCCGACCACTATTGTTGATGTTAGTAACATTGATTCTATCAAATTGATTCGGCAAGGAACGATCCCCTTTATAGAGATCGAGAAAGTGTTTAAAAACTCATGAAAATTGTTTTAGGATCTGACCACGCTGGTTTCCAACTTAAGGAAGCTATTAAGAACTATTTACTTACGAAAAACCTCGATGTTCTCGATGTTGGCACAAACTCTTTAGAAAGAGCGGATTACCCTATTTATGGGGCTAAAGCTGCCAGGGCTATTACAAATGGAGATGCTGATATAGGCATTCTTTGCTGCGGCTCCGCTGAAGGAATCTCGATTGCAGCTAATAAGATTAAAGGCATTCGTTGTGGTATTGGCTATAACGACGAAGTCTCGCACTTAATTAGAGAACATAACAACGCCAACATGATTGCCTTTGCTGGACGTTTTATGGAAGTTAGTGACGTCTTAAGAAGAGTTGATCTCTTTCTCAACGCTTCCTTCCTTGGAG
>Ga0172378_10005774_pt1 | contig 11557 bp, 10 predicted proteins | sample GrowelOW332metaG_FD_119755 | JGI IMG/M metagenome (GOLD analysis project Ga0172378, IMG submission 119755) | Groundwater microbial communities from an aquifer near a municipal landfill in Southern Ontario, Canada - Pumphouse #3_1 metaG | ecosystem: Environmental > Aquatic > Deep subsurface >... | reverse complement strand
AGAACCTGGTACTGCATCTAAAGGATTTGTTGCGCCCATCATACCACGAACTGCTTTTATAGCGTTTTCACCTTCAATTACCATAGCCGCAACAGGACCGGAAGTAATAAAGGTAATCAACTCGCCAAAAAAAGGTTTTGTTTCATGTTCAGCATAATGGTATTTTGCTTGCTCATCAGTCAATTTCACAAGTTTCAAAGCAGCAACCTTTAAACCGCGACCTTCAAAGCGAGAAATAACCTCACCAATTAAATTCTTTTTAACGCCATCTGGTTTTACAAGCACTAATGTTTGTTCCATTTGAAATCTCTCCTCATCATTTTTTGATTAATTTATACTAAATCGCTATACGATATTAGTCTTTTAATAGTTCTGCATATTTTTTACTGTCCAACTTATTAACCATAGCCGTAATAAGGCTTACAGCTCCCAAATAATCGTCCATATGAATAACGCTTTGGTGGCTGTGTATGTACCTTGTAGGAATACTAAAAGTTAAAGTCAAAACACCTGCATCATGCAAGTGAATGCGGCCACCATCAGTAGAGCCTCCTTCAGAAACGCTAAATTGAGTTGGTATCTTCATTTCACTAGCGACTTGCAAAGCAAAATCACGTAAAGCTGTATTAGGAATCATCCCTGCATCATACAAGGTTATAGCAATGCCCTTACCTATTTTTGCAGGTGCTATTTCAGCTGCAACACCGGGTGTTCCTCCTGCTACACAGGTATCTATTACAAAAGCAACGTCTGGCTTTAACATATTAACAGATGTTTGTGCACCACGCAACCCGACTTCTTCTTGAACAGTAGCAACTCCATAAACTGTATTAGGGTGTTTTTCTTCAGACAAATTATCCATAACATCAGTCATCACAGCACAACCTATACGATTGTCCCAGGCTTTACCCAACAAAGTTTTACCATCGCCCATTTGTGCAAATTCCGCAAAAGGTGTAACGGCACATCCTTCTTCAACACCCAAAAGCCTCGCTTCGGCCTCGTCACTAGCACCAATATCAATATACATATCACTCTTTTTTGTAACTTTGGTACGCTCTTCAGGTGTTAAAATATGAGGTGGCTTGCTACCAATAACACCTACTAAATCACCCTTCTTACCATGAACAGTTACACGTTGACTAAGCATAACTTGCTCCCACCAACCACCTAAACATACAAAACGCAAGAAACCTTCTTTGGTAATATGCTTAACCATAAAGCCTATTTCATCCATATGGCTGGCTAGCATTAATTTTGGTGCGTCCTTTGGTCCTTCTGCAGTAAAAATAACGCTACCCAATTTATCATACGATACTTTAGCTTTATCTCCCATACGTTCAAGAAGCAACGTCTTCATTGGTCCTTCAAAACCAGAAACTCCACAAGTTTCTGAATATCTTTTAAGCCATTCCATTTTTTTATTCACAGCTGATATGTATCCTTCTTTCAATAAATTTGTTTAAAATGCAACATACTGATTATAGCATTTAGTGACAATATTGTCGAACAAAAAAGCGCCCAAATACTTGGGCGCTGAATACTCATTCAAAGTCTATATGTCCTTTTTTGCGCAGTTCTTCTGCTTCTGCCCTAAGCAATTTCACTCTTTCTTCTGTTGTTGGATGTGTACTAAACAAGCTTTTCATATCTTTTGTGCTGAAAGGACAAATAATAAACATGTGGGCGGTATTGGGAGTTGCATTGGTTAGCGTTCTTTGGGAAGCAATTCCCTCTATCTTCAGCAATGCGTCAGCCAAAGCGTCAGGATTACCACAAAGAGCCCCTCCTGAACGGTCGGCTAAATATTCTCTGGACCGAGAAACGGCCATTTGAATTAGCATTGCTGCTACCGGAGCCAACAACATAATTGCTATCCCAACAATAGGGTTACGATTTTCGTCGTCACGACGACCGCCACCAAAGAACATGCCCCATCTAGCTACCGTTGTAATAACACCGGCCATAGCAGCAGCCACTGAACCTATAAGTATATCACCATGTTTAACATGGCTGAGTTCATGTCCTAAAACGCCGGCAATTTCTTCAGGAGTCAATATATTGGCCAGCCCGGAAGTTATAGCCACCGCAGCATGTTCGGGGTTTCGTCCTGTTGCGAAAGCATTTGGTACTGCACTATTTATAACATAAACTTTAGGCATAGGAAGTCCCCCACGCTCAGCAAGCTTACGTACTATACCATAAATTTCAGGAGCATCTTTCTCCTCTATTTGTGTTGCATTATACTGTGCTAAAACCAACTTATCACTATTCCAATAGCTATAAAAATTCATAGCCAAGGAAATAACTAACATAAAGGTCATTCCATTTACGCCGCCAAAGTAATCACCCAGCCCTACTAAAATAAGTGTTAGAGCGGTCATTAAAAAGGTTGTTCTTAACATACTTCGACCTCCTTACAAGGTAATCATATCAATCATTATAAATAATTCATGTGTATAAAACATGAACTAAAATGCAGCTTTTTGTAAATAATTTCTTACTTTTCCATCTGCAATTTAATCGCCTGCAACATATTTTCACTATTTTCGCGAACTTTTTTCTTTAAAATCGGGTTTAAAAGACCTGAAATCATAGGAATTCCAAACTCAAAATCAACAGACAAAGATACTTCTACGCCATCAGCTATATCTATAAGCTTCCAAGCACCTTCCATTTTCTTCAAATCGCCCTGAGTTTGCTTATAGGTAATAACATAATTAATCGGATCAAACTCATCTCTCTCTGTCCAAGCTATACGCCTACCATCAACATCAGAGTCCCACTCACTGATATCGTAGTTTTCACCGCGTTCTAATATTTTTACACTTTTTAAGCTTTCCATGAACTTAGGATAATCTTCCATTTTTGCAATAATATTATAAATATCTTGTTTGGAACAATTAATAACGATCTTACTTTCTACAAATGGCATACTATCCCTCCTTATAAATCATCAATTGCGTCATTAGTTTGTTTAATAGCTTCTCTAAATACAGTGAGAACATGGTCAACAACTTCTTTAGGCATAATTAATGGTGGTTCCATACGCATAACTTTAGGATTGTTCAATGTATAGGCAATAATTATATTATTACTAATCATAATAGACATGACCATACCGCCTGCACCTTCTTTGGTCAGTTCTATACCAACCATCATGCCGCGGCCACGAACTTCTTTAATTACAGCAGGGTAATCTTTAGCAATATCTTCTAAGCCACTCTTTAAATAAGCCCCTGTATCACTGCCGCGTTTAAGTAAATCTTCTTCTTCAATTATTTTTAGCGTAGCTAATCCTGCCATACAAGCCATCTGGTTACCACCAAAAGTAGAGGTATGTAAAAATGGGGCTTCGATTAACCCCTTCCAGGCATCAGGCGTCGCAGTAATAGCGCCAATAGGCACTATACCACCACCCAAGGCCTTAGCAGTGGCCATAATATCAGGAGCAACATCGTCGTGATTAACGCCAAACCATTGGCCAGTTCGTCCAATGCCTGTTTGCACCTCATCAGCGATGAGTAGCGCGCCATGTTTATCACATAACTGCCGAACTGCTGACAAATACCCGTCATGGGGAACTATAATGCCCCCCTCCCCTTGAATCGGCTCTAAAATGACAGCTGCTGTATCATCATCTAAAGCTGCCGCCATAGCAGCTACATCGTCAAAAGGAACATGTTCAAAGTTAGGAAGTAATGGTTGAAACGGCGTACGAAACATATCACGTCCCGTAGCAGTCAAAGAACCAAAAGTTTTCCCATGGAAGGCATTTTTTGCGGCAATGAATTTTTTTCTGCCTGTAGCCAGCCGTGCTACTTTTAATGCGCCTTCAACAGCTTCTGTACCGCTATTTACAAAAAAGCTATATTGCAATTTTCCCGGAGTTATTTCGGCCAAACGTTCTGCTAGATCTGCCATTGGTCTATTAAATAAAACCTCACCATGCATAGGCATAGTATCCAAAGATTTTTTTACAGCTTCCACTACTTTTGGATGTCTGTGCCCAACGCAAAACATACCATAGCCACCTAAACAATCAATGTAATCATTACCATCGCTATCAGTAATAATCCACCCATGAGCAGTAGTTTCAACACTTCCCAAACCCATAAAGCGAAATAAGCGTGCCATAGATGGGTTTATAAATTTTTCATATTTACCAATTGTTTCTTCTACAAAATCCATTTTTCATTCCTTCTTCATGTTAATAGTGTGCTTACCGGCACAAATTTAATCCCGGCGCCTTGAACTTCCTTATAGCATTCTGACCACGCTTTGGCTGTATTTTCTCTGGCATGACAAATAACAATTATAGAACCATATTTATCAGCAATTTCAGCTGCCGCCCAAATCTGTTTTTTTATTTCGTCCACATCACTGCTATTATCTAAAAACCTACTATTATACCCTGTACTAATTCCCATTTCTCTAGACATTTTATATCCTACAGAAGCGGCTAGAGTCCTACTGTCAATAAAAAACAATCCCTTACTTTGCAAGACTTCTAAAACTGCTCTCATTGTAGCTGGATTAGATGTTGCTCTAGAACCCTGATGATTGTTAACACCCTTAATACCCGGTAAACTTTTTATGGCCTCTTTGGTATAACTTTGTACTTGTTCTTTAGTCATAGCTACACTGACCATACGAGTTTCAGAAGCCTGACTGGCATCCATTGGTTCCATTGGTAAATGCAGCATAGGAGTTTGTCCATTATTTTTAATAACTTTAAGTGCGGCGCTACTATTTGTTTTAAATGGTAGAATAGAAAACGTCATGTCTATAGGCAAGGCGCTCATTATTTCTACTGGTTCTAAATCATACCCACAATCATCCACTACAACAGCCAAGCTTCCACTCAGTTTTTTATGTTCAACCTTGTTTTTACTTGAATCGCTATCTGTCGCCACCGGCTGCTTTGTTTTAGCTTTTTCTTTTGAATCGCTCTCTTTGGGGCTAGACTTTTCTGTAGTCTTTACCTTTGGTATTATGTCACTAACTATCTCAGATAAGCTATGTTTCTGTGTATCAGGATTACTATGAGAAGCGAAGAGAAAACCAATAAGCATAATTGCCGCCACTACAGCAACAGCTAATAATAACCCACCACCTGTTGCTTTTTTCTTTGGAGTATGATGAGGTGCACTTGTTGTTTTTTTACTTCTAACCATCTATTTCTCCCCATTATGCCCTTGGATGAGCTTTTTCGTATATTGTTTTCAGGCGCTTATTTGTTAAATGAGTATATATCTGAGTAGTTGATATATCAGCATGTCCCAACAATTCTTGCACAGTTCTTAGATCAGCACCATTATCTAATAAATGTGTGGCAAAAGAATGACGAAGAATATGAGGGGTTAACTCCTTACGTATACCAGCCATATGGCCATAACCTTTTATTATTTGCCAAAATCGTTGGCGAGTCATGCCACTACCATGCATAGTCAAAAACAAGCATTTTTCTTTACTATCCTCATGTAACAATCTCGGTCTTACTACATTTAAATATTTTTCCAAATATTCTACAGCATAATGCCCTAAAGGAATAATGCGTTCTTTTGAACCTTTGCCAAAGGCTATAACATATTTCATTTGCAAATTCACACCGGAAACCGGCATATTAATAAGCTCAGATACCCGCATCCCTGTGGCATAAAGCACTTCCAGCATCGTGCGATCTCTGAACCCTTCATCAGTAGCTTCGTCCGGCGTTTCCAAAAGTTTCAATACGTCTTGACGATTTAAAACTCTGGGTAAAATAGTCCCTTTGTTACCTGCTTCAATAACTTCGGCAGGATCTATATCCAGATATCCTTCCGCTGTCATAAACCTGAAAAAAGATTTTAAAGCTGCCAATTTACGTGCCATACTAGAAGGCGCATAACGCTCTTTTTTTAAAAAATACATATAGGCAATCACGTCTTGCCTAGTTATGTTTTTGATACTTTTTTTTACCTTAGTGGCAAAAAGTTTTAAGTCACGCTCATAAGCATCTTTAGTATTCTGGGCAAGGCCTAACTCCACGGTTAAATATTCTAGAAATAATTTAATATCCTCTTCCATGGTAACACCGCCTCAAAAAAGAAAAACAACGCCAATAAATGCGCCGTATTCTTCAAAATACTATTCCTTTTTCTCAGTAAGCATAATTTGTACGTTAGTTACCGGAGAAATAGTGGAAATAGCATGTTTGTAAACCATCTGTTGCTTGCCTTCATTTTCAATAATAACAGTAAAATTATCAAAACCCTTTACCAAACCACGAATTTGAAATCCATTTACCAAATAAATAACTACCGCTAAATTTTCTTTTCTAACATGGTTTAAAAAATTATCCTGTAAATTTATCGGTTTATTATTTGTAGCTGTATTTACCATAATTTCCTCCTATAAAACTTCTCTATTTTACATAATCTTACCGCAGTTTGCGTTTTTGTTCAAGTACTCTTATTATTTCTGCCACATATATTTCCGGCATTGGTGGTTCACCAACTTCAAGCCAATGTATATAAGGCATTTTTTTATACCAAGTAAATTGTCGTTTAGCAAAGTTGCGTGTGGCCTGTTTAATTTTATCAATACAAGTATCCTTGTCATATTCACCATGGAAATATTCTAGTACTTGTCTGTAGCCTATGCTTTTCATGGCCTGTGCGTCTTCACCCACACCCTTTTTCAAAAGGCTGCTTGTTTCTTCAAAAAGACCTGCTTCCACCATATTATCAACACGTTTGTTAATACGGGGATACAAAAGCTCTCGTGGCATATGTAACCCAAAAACATAGGCATCGTAAGGAGTTTCTTTAGCACGAGATTGAGAAACTTCATCTCCCTCTATAGCTACTTCTATAGCTCGAATGACCCTGCGCCTATCGTTGCTGTGAAGCCTCTTTGCCGCTTCCTTATCTAGCCCTTCCAACTTCTTGTGTAAAGCTTTATTACCCTCTTTTATAGCATAATTTTCTAAATCAGTACGCAGATTACTTGATGCCTGAGTTTGAGCAAAATCATAATCTTCCAAAAGTGCTTTTATATACAGGCCCGTACCACCAACAATAATAGGCACCCTGCCTCTTGCAGTAATCTCATTGATTAAAATAGCAGCTCGCGCTTTAAAATCTACTACATTAAAATTTTCATTAGGTTCCAAAATATTAACCAAATGATGCTCTACCTCTGCTAGTTCTGCAGAAGTTGGCTTGGCAGTTGCGATATCCATGTTTTTATACACCAACATGGAATCGCCTGAAATTATCTCCCCATCAAGCTTATGGGCTAACAATATTCCACAGTTACTTTTACCTGTAGCCGTAGGTCCCAAAATAACAATCACTTTAGGTCGTCCCATGAGCTTACCTCCTTAAAATTCCATATTTAACTTTACTATATTTGCTTCCATATAGCTCTTCAATTCCCAATTCTCGCAAAACCCTAGGTGTCCGTTCTTTAACCACAACTAATGGTGCTACTCGCAAGGCTTCTGATAATACTGCCTTATCCAGCGGTTCCGCATATGCTAAAGGACGCAAAGGCTTCATATTAGAAGACAAATTAACAGGATATTTAAACATTGGGTCAAAATAAACTACATCAAAACTATCAGTTCCCTGTGTTTTTAAATAAACTTTTGCTTCTATACATACTGTTTTAATTCGCCTTAAAGCCTGATTCAGTTCAGTTTCTTCGCTCACATAATTCTGCAAGCCTTCCTTAACTAAGAACCACAAGGGTTTTGACGCTTCTAGGCCCTGTACGCAGCCTTCATTTCCCACAACATAAGAAGCTATGGCCGCATCACTGGCAAACCCAAGAGTTGCATCCAATATCCTGCTGCCAGAGTGTAATTCACATGCATCCACAAAATTATCACGCTCACCACGTAAAAGCTTTTGTAACCGTAGCACCGCCATACCCGGATGATAAAACAGCTTACCTTCCCCGGAAAAAATTTGAGGTCCATTCTTCGTTGCTACAATAAGACAATCTAAATTATAGCTTTGCATAATAAATTGCAAACTGCTATTGCCGTCACGTTCTATATAGGTGATGCCCAACAACTCTGCCCATTTTTTAGCTTGGGTAGGTAAGTCGCTACCACCGTTTAATCCTCGTACTGTAGCAAAATTCATCCTTACACCTAAGTCCTTTTAAACATTTTATATAATTCTTCTGAGGTTATTTCTATCATACAGGGACGTCCGTGTGGACAGGTAAAAGGATGTTCTGTATTTAAAAGTTCTAAAATCAATGCCCGCATTTGCCTTATATTAAGCAACTCACCCGCACGAATAGCACTGTGACAAGCAGCATAATGTAATACTTCTTCCCGCAAATCTGCAGGATTTATCTTTTTATTCTCGGATAAAAGCGTCAGTATTTCACGAATAAATTCTTCTGCCTCATCATTTTTTATATCAGCCGGCAAAGAAGAAACTCTTAATATAGTTTCGCCGCTGGGCTCCACATCTACCCCCAATTGCATAAATTCTTTTCTGTACTCTTCTATCGAACTTACCTCTTGAGGAGTAGCATCTAAATATAAAGGAATCAGAAATTGTTGCGTAGGGATATTTTGATGAGAATTAACTAGCTTATCATACATTACTCTTTCATGTGCTGCATGCTGATCAATTAGATATAATGCAGTTTCTGACTGAGCTACAATAAACACCCTATCTATTTGTCCCAAAGGCCAAATATTATCTACACCGTTATTCACATCTTGAATCGCTATATTGTTCTCCATGGGAGATAAATTCATATTTTCATCAGTTCGCTGCGCAGCACTAAACTCAATTCCATTGTTTTCCGCAATACTCTCCGGAGTTTTCCAAATCTGTTGCTGGTTTGCTTGATAATTATTGCCGCCACCGCCAAAAGGTCTCTTGGTGTACATAGCACTATTATCTGTATCATCAATATGCTCTGCAACATATTTTCCCATGTCTCCGCTACCCATTAAAGGTTTAGTTAAAGCATCAGACAAAGCATGATACACAACTCTATAAACTGCGCCTTCATCACCAAACTTAATTTCACTTTTTTGGGGATGTACATTAATATCAATATTAGCTGTATCCACAGTAATAGCTAGGACTGCAAAAGGAAATCCGCCCTTAGGTATTTGTGACCTGTAGGCATGGTCCAATGCTTTGCCAATCATACGGTTATTAATCGTACGTCCGTTAACAAAAATCGTCTGCCATTGGCGGGTCCCTTTTAACATAGTTGGCTTGCCAATATAGCCACTAACACCAATACCATTGTCTTCATACTTCAATGTAATTAAATCGTTAGCTACATTCTTACCATAAATGGAAGCAATTGTATCAACTAAATTTCCGTTACCCGGCGTATTAATAACTTCTTTGTCATTATTCAACAATCTAAAATGCACATCAGGACGTGACAACGCAATTTTTGATATAATTTCATTAATATAGCGACCTTCCGTATTTACTGTGCGCAAAAATTTGCGACGTGCCGGTACATTAAAGAACAAATCCCTAACCGTAATAGCTGTACCTACATTACCACCGGTTGCAATACACTCTGTATCAGTGCCGCCATTAATAGTAATAGCGGTGGCAAATTCCTCGTCATGAAGGCGAGTAACTAATTCAAATTTAGCTACAGAAGCAATACTTGGTAAAGCTTCACCCCTAAAACCTAAAGAATGAATACTTTGTAAATCTTCGGCATTTCGTATTTTACTGGTAGCATGGCGCAAAACAGAAAGGTTAGCATTATCTTTAGACATGCCGCTTCCATTATCTACCACTCTAATATATTCTGTTCCACCTTCATAAATAGTTACCTCAATATTATCTGCCCCAGCGTCCAAAGAATTTTCAATAAGTTCCTTGACCACAGATGCAGGTTTTTCCACAACTTCACCGGCAGCTATTTGATTAGCAGTATTTTGATCCAGCACTTTTACTTCTGCTTCCATTTATTTGCTACCTCCCTCCGTCCTTGCTTCTTCCTGCAACTTATATAATTCATTTAAAGCCTCTAACGGCGTCATGGTCATAATATCCATATTCAATATTCGCTTAGCTACCCCACCTGAAAACAAAGATTGTTCAGCTGCAGCATCATTGACAAACGTTTCTGCAGGCTTTGTTTCCAATGGTTTTTCTCCATCATATTCCAATAATAAATCTTCGGCGCGTTCCACAACTTTTTTGGGCAAACCCGCTAGTTGTGCCACATGAATACCGTAACTACGATCAGTTCCACCAGGAACTATACGGCGCAAGAACACTATATCATTGCCACGTTCCTTAACAGCTATGGAGTAATTCTTTACACCTTCCAGAAAAGACTCTAATTCAATTAGTTCATGATAATGGGTAGCAAAAAGAGTTTTTGCCTTAAGTTTTTCATTAATAAATTCCACCACAGCCCTAGCAATACTCATACCATCATAAGTACTTGTACCACGACCAACCTCATCTAAAATAATAAGGCTGTGCTTAGTAGCGTATTTTAAAATTTGTGCCACTTCATTCATTTCTACCATAAAAGTACTTTGCCCAGTTGCTAAGTCATCGCTGGCACCGACTCTAGTAAAAATACGATCTACCGGACAAATAGATGCTTGACGGGCCGGGATATAACTACCCATTTGCGCCATAAGCACTAGTAAGGCAACTTGCCTCATATATGTGGACTTACCTGCCATATTAGGCCCTGTTAAAATAATCATCCGCTGTTCACTGCTATTTAACAACGTGTCATTGGGTACAAATATTTCTCTTTCCAATAATTTTTCTACTACAGGATGACGTCCATCTTTAATAAAAATTTCTTGATTATTATGTAATTCAGGACAGATATAGTTGTCCTTAAAGGCTGCAACCGCAAAGGAGAGCAGTACATCCAAACTGCCAATAGCTCTAGCCGTTTCTTGAATTTTCACTATAGCATGACGAATTTCTTCTCGTATTTTATTAAATAGATAATACTCTAATTGCTGGATTTTCTCTTTAGCACTAAGTATTTTATTTTCAAATTCTTTTAACTCCGGAACTATATAGCGCTCTGCATTTACCAAAGTTTGCTTGCGAATAAAGTAGTCGGGAACCAAAGCTACGCTGCCCTTCGATACTTCAATATAGTAACCAAAAACCTTATTAAACCCAACTTTCAAAGTCTTAATACCGGATTGGTCTTTAATGCGCTGCTCAAACTTTTGCATCCATTCTTTATTGTTTTGAGCAATATCATGCAATTCATCTAGTTCCAAATCATATCCTGTGCGAATCATTCCGCCCTCACGGATAGTAAAAGGAGGTTCATCAACTATACCTGCTTCTAGTGTAGCTAAAATATTTTCGTGTAAACTAATATGCTGAGATAAATTTGTTAAAACGCCTTGAGGACAATCCCTTAGCAAGGTTTTAATATTAGGTAATACTTGTAAAGACGAACGCAAGGAAACCATATCACGTGCATTGGCAGAACCCACTTCAATACGAGAAAGTATGCGTTCTAAATCTGTCACGCTCTTAAGATTTTCTGTCAAGCTTTCACGCAGATTAATATT
>Ga0172378_10005771_pt1 | contig 11561 bp, 9 predicted proteins | sample GrowelOW332metaG_FD_119755 | JGI IMG/M metagenome (GOLD analysis project Ga0172378, IMG submission 119755) | Groundwater microbial communities from an aquifer near a municipal landfill in Southern Ontario, Canada - Pumphouse #3_1 metaG | ecosystem: Environmental > Aquatic > Deep subsurface >... | reverse complement strand
GATAATTACGAGTTTTGGCATCTTCGACGCCTAAATCTGCACAGGCTTTCTTGACTGCTTCTTCTTCAGTTTTTCCTTCATTCTTAATCATATTTATTACCTCCAGAGGGGTTTATCTGATTTTCCCTCTTTTTTCTTTTTATCTGATGAGATATTTTGATGACGTTTACTTCTTCTGATGGCGGCAAGATTAGTTCCATCTCCGATGGAGGCGGCTAATCTATGACGGCTTCTGGTCTGAAGAACTTCCATGAGGAGGGCTTGGGCGATAGAGATAACAGCACCGAAGATCCAGTAGATACCCATACCGACAGGTAAGCTCCAACCCATGAAGACAATGAAGGCCATCATGACATAGGTCATGATCTTTCCAGTCTTGGCAGGGTCCATGCTTCCTTCAGCAGGCTGAGCACTGATCTGACCGACAGCACCGAATTTCTTAGTTCTCCAAGAAGTGAACATCTGAGTAGTGAGAGAGGAGAGAACATTGGAGACAGTCATGAAGAGGAAGATAAGGATACCGACGATAGCACCCTGAGTTGAAGCAAAGCTGGTGAAACAGGTGGAAACGACAGTAGTCAATGATAATCCATACCAGCTTCCGCTAGCCAATGAGGCTGATCCCTGTAAAGCAGACCAGACACAAATGAAGAGAGGGAACTGAATAATAAGGAAGAGCATTGGAAGAAGAGGATGAACCTTGTTCTTCTTCATGATGGCAGCCTGTTCCATTGACATCTGCTGTCTTTGATCCTTATCAGTATTGGAATTAGGATATTTTGCCTGAAGAGCGTTAAGCTGAGGCTGAATTCTCTGCTGTTTGATTTGAGTCTTGGACTGAATAACAGTAGAAATAACTGTAAATAATCTAACAATGATAGTAACAACGAAGATGGCAAGAATCTGAGCCCAACCGGTATTTCCCATACCTTCACTGATAGAGTGAACGATGAAGGATAACGGCCAGACAAATAAACCTTCTAAGAAACCATATTCGCTGAAGGCCTGTCCCCAGGTCTTTCCTTCAATATAGATGGAAGATCCATTTTGATTGAAAGTCTGATCGGTGGGAGAGATACAAGCAGTATTTCCGGAAATTCCGCCATTGACTAAACCCTTGAAAGTAGATATATAGCCGCTAGAGGGAGCAATAAGAGGTCCGATATTCTCATCATCGAGACTGGCTAAGTACCAGGAATCAAAGTTGGTCCAGACATCAGCTACCTTTTCAGGCTTACCTGATTCGGAATAGGTGATACCGGCGTACATGGCAACATGTTTAGCAACAGTCGAAGCTGAGGTGGCATCAAGGGAAGCAAAAGTTCCATCGGTCCAGTAGACAGAAGTGGAACTGACAGCTTCAGTGACTTTACTAGAGATATAGCTGTTAAATTCTTTTTGAGGAAGGGAGTAGCCGTATGTGGTTCCGGTGATGGTGGTATAAAGGGTTTTACGGTTGGTGGCCTGCTTTTCTAGATTGTCGGTTGATTCATCGCCATCAGTTACCTGAGTAGAATCATTGAATAAATCACCGTAGTAGGCAAATATCTGATTAGCTTTGTCCTGATTAGAACAAAAAGATTTAGTACAACCTGATAATGCAAAAAAAGCAATGACGGCAGACATTGTCATCATTAGCCTCTTAAAAAACTTATTTGAGTGTGTTCTCATTTTTTCTCCTTTAGGGCTTTTTGCTTAAGACGATTGAAGAATGACGAAAGACTTTCTTCATTTTCCTGAAAAGTTTTATTCAGGAAACCTTTATGAACAATGATAACAATGTCATATGGTTGGTTAAGTACGTCTGTGAGATTGATTATGGCTCTGACTTGTCGTCTCACCCTAGCTCTGACAACAGCATTTCCGACTTTAGTAGATACGGAAATGCCGATGTGAGCATGATCAATTTCGTTAGGAGCAAAATAAACGGATGCAATCTCGCTTTTTCCAGCTAAACCTCTGTAATCCAGTACTTTCTTGAAATCTTGTGATTTCTTAATTCTGTACTCTGTTTTCATTAATTTATGCCGAAAAAACCTAATAAGTTATTAGGCCTGAGTGAGGTTAGTTCTGCCCTTAGCTCTTCTTCTGGATAAGATGGCTCTGCCACTCTTGGTGGCCATTCTTGCTCTGAATCCACACTTATGGACTCTCTTGATTTTACTAGGCTGGTAAGTTCTTCTCATAACGATAATCCTCCATTAAATTAATGCGCACAAAAAACGCATGTACTCGATATTATATTCTTTGAGCGGTTTTAAATCAACAAATGATTATAAAATATTATCAATTAAACAAGATAATTAATATATTTATATTATAGTCCTCTCAAAAGACAAAGTATAGACTGAAAACACCCACAAAAACTGAAAAAGCCAGTAGCTCTTTTGGAGTACTGGCTTTCCTGTTAGGCTTCGATAGTAGTATTCATGAAGAACTTATAGCCAAGAGGAGAATAGTAGAATCCCTTAACATTCTCTTTTAAGAGATAAATATCGGTGTAGAAGTAGACAGGGCAGATAGCACCTGTAGACATAAGCAGGGTTTCCAGCTTATGCATCAAGGAATATCTGAAAGCTGAGTCACCGCTAGCTTTGACAGCAGCAATTCCAGCATCATATGACTGAGCCCAGGTCAGACCGGTTTCACCAGCTTCTAAAGTTCCGTCATCATCCAAATCAAGTGAGTAGCCAGCATAAGTAGCTAAACCATTTGAATGGCCCATCTTATCATCTTTTCCGAACTGGCAGTCATTGTTTCCGGAAGAAGTAGTCCACATATCCAGGAAGGTGATTGGATCATTGAAATCGGCTAACCAGCCATTTCTGGAAATATCGAAGTCACCTTTCTTTCTGGTATCAAGGAAGACATTCCAGTCAGAATTCTGAAGTTCGAGGGTGATGCCGACATCAGCTAAATCAGCCTGAATGGCTTCACCGATGGCTTTATGGGAATCACTGGTGTTGTAGATGTATTCCAAAGAGGGGAAATTGGTGAATTTCTTGGCTGTCTCATCATAGGCATAGCCAACTTCTTTAAGAAGAGCAATGCCTTCAGCGACATTTGCTGAATAGTCATCAGCCTTGACGGAATAGTATCCGCCGCCTTTGCCGTCTTCACCATTCTTAGAAACAAATTCGCTGGTTCCATCAGCATCAGTGAGTCCGGAAGGAACAAAGGAGTTAGCTGGAGTCTGTCCGCCTTGGGCAACATTATCGACAATGTTGTTACGATCAATCAGAAGTCCAAGACCCTGTCTGACCTTTTCACGTTCGGGTTCAGTAGTCGCAACGGCATTGAATTTCTGTGAATCCATGTTGAAACTGACATAATAAGTTCCTAACTGTCCATTGAGATGATAATCATCTCTCTTGTTGAGAGTCTGAAGCTGAGCTAACGGCATATCATCAATAAGCTGATAGGAACCATTCTCATAGTTTGTCAGCATATTGGTCGTGTCATCAGAGAGAGCAAAGACAATAGATTTCATCTTAATGTTTTCAGCATCCCAATAAGTATCGTTTTTGATAGTTGTGATGCTGGCTTCATGGGTCCAGGCAGTAATCTTATAGGCACCGGAAGTGACAAATCCGGGTGTCATAGCCCAAGCACCCGTGGCATCAACAACATCAGCTTTATCGGCATCCTTAAGAACAACGAAGGCTGGGAAGGCAAGAATTTCCTTGAAGTAAGGAATTTCAACCTGGCAGGTGACCTTTAGATGAGTGTCATCAATTGCCTCAACTCCGGATACTTCGCCTTCTTCATCACGGGTAAGCATATCAAACATATAGCCATAGTCAGCACCTAAGGCAGTGCCACCGGCTCTCTTCCAGGATTTGACAAAATCGGAAGCGACAATAGCAGTTCCGTCAGAGAACTTAATTCCGTCTCTGAGAGTAAAAGTATAACTGACACTTCCATCAGTGTTTTCAGCTTTGACTGGTTCAGCATCAATGGCTAAGTCAGGAGCAATCTCGGATAAGCCGTCTCCGTTCTTATCGACATAACGGTAAAGACCGGCAAAGAGATGGAGGTCCATGGTTCCGCCATCAACAGCGGAGTTTAAAGCGGGATCAACATGCTGAGGCTCGGAAGCTAAGCAGACAGTAATCAGATCGGAATTAGCGGCAGTAGAAACGCATCCAGTCGGAATAACGGCAACAGCAAGAGCAGCCATAGTGGCTAAGCGAAATTTTTTCGTGTTCATAATAAGTTTTTCCTTTCTATAATAAGCTAATATTTGCTCTGAATTCGTTACTTTCAGAGTAGAAGGACTAAGAGATAATAGTTAACGGTTATTTTTCTCCATTCCCTTTTAATCTCCTTTCTCTATAGTGATTTCTCCAAGAGCTTTCTCAACTTCTCTCTTGGCAATGCCTGGATAATGGCAAGCCACAAAGTGGCCTGGCTTTTCCTCTTTTAATTCGGGCATTGACTCTGCGCATTGCTTGGTAGCAAAGGGGCAGCGGGTCCTAAATGGGCATCCACTTGGTGCATTGAGTGGGGAAGGAATATCACCCTGAAGAACCACTCTTTGGTTTTCACGGGCAACTTCCGGATCCGGAACAGGAATAGCAGAAAGCAGAGTGTAGGTATATGGATGGAGAGGATCGTCGAAGATCTCACTTGAAGGAGCTAATTCGACTAATCTTCCCAGATACATGACAGCAATTCGGTCGGATATGTGTTTGACTACTAAAAGGTTATGGGCGACAAAGAGATAGGTAAGATTGAATTCTTTCTGGAGTTCTTTGAAGGTATTGAGAACCTGGGCTTGGATGGAAACATCAAGAGCTGAAACTGGCTCATCACAGACGATGAATTCAGGATTGAGGGCTAAGGCTCTGGCAATTCCAATACGCTGACGTTGGCCACCGGAGAATTCATGGGCGTATCTCATGGACTGTTCGGCATTTAGTCCGACTCTCTTCATTAAGTCTTCGACTTTCTGCTGACGCTCAGCTTTTGTTTTATAGCCGTGATTGATATCTAAGGGTTCGGCAATGATATCGGCTACTTTCATTCTGGGGTCCAGAGAGGAGTAGGGATCCTGAAAAACAATATTGGTTTGTTTACGGAATTCTTTCAGGTCCTTTTTGTTAGATATTTCTTTTCCGTTGAAGAATATCTTTCCGGTAGTTGGCTTATAAAGTTGAAGGATTGAACGGCCACAGGTGGTTTTTCCGCAGCCGGATTCTCCGACTAGACCGAGAGTTTCACCGCGTTTGATATCGAAGGAGACATTATTGACAGCTTTTAAGGCTTTAGATCTGAATCCTCCGGTAGAAACATTGAAGAACATTCTCAAATGCTGAACGGAAACAATTACATCTTCGTTTACGGGATGAAAATCATCATCTATGAATTCATTTTTGTTTTTCATTATTTTCATCCTCCTTATCTGATAGAAGCCCTTTGGTTATAGTATTGATTATCTTGGCTTCTTTCTTGTCTGAAACTAATGATTTCTGCTCAAGGCTGATTCCGGTTCCGGGCTGAGTAACATCGATTTCACCTTTTTCCTGAAGGGCTTTGACAGCATTCCAGCAGGAGCAGTTGTGGTTTTCATTCAATGTTAATGAGTCAGGATATTTCTCAATGCAGACTCTCATGCAGTGATCACATCTCGGTGAGAAAGGACAGCCTTTGGGTAAGGAAAGCAGATTGATTGGATTGCCTTTGATTGGATGCAATTCCTTTCTATTAAGTGTAGGAACAGATTCCAAAAGTCCTTTGGTGTATTCATGCATTGGATGATAGAAAACCTCATCCGCGGTTCCGCTTTCGACAATTCTTCCGGCATACATGACATCAACTTCATCGCAGATTTGGGCAACAACACCTAAATCGTGGGTGATGATGATAATGGCCATTCCAAGTTTTTCCTGTAAAGTCTTCAAGAGATCGAGAATCTGGGCTTGGATGGTGACATCAAGAGCGGTTGTCGGTTCATCGGCAATCAACAGATCAGGATCACAGACTAGGGCCATGGCAATCATAGCTCTCTGAAGCATGCCACCTGAGAATTCAAAGGGGTACTGTTTCATTCTTTTTTCCGGTTCGTTGAATCCGACTAAAGTCAGCATATCAACACATTTCTGGTAGGCTTCCTTCTTTGGCATTTCCTTATGATGGGTTCTGACCGCCTCAATCAGCTGATTTCCAATAGTATAAACCGGATTCAGTCCGGACATTGGATCTTGGAAAATCATTGCGATGCGGTTTCCTCGGATTTTCATCATTTCTTTTTCACTCAGGTTGATGAGATTCTGACCATCAAAGAGAATTTCTCCTTGATCGATAGTTCCGTTTTTATCGAGAATTCTCATAATCGAATAAGAAGAAACTGATTTTCCACTACCTGATTCTCCGACTATTCCGAGAATTTTCCCTTTATCAAGGGTATAGGAGACACCATTGACGGCTTCTACTTTTCCAGCCATGATTTTGAAAGAAACATGAAGATTCTTAACTTCGAGCAGATGCTCGTTTTTAATTATTTCTGACATATTCGTTTCCTCCTATTTCACTAACTTGGGATCAAAGGCATCTCTGAGGCCATCGCCTAAAAGATTGAGACCTAAGACAATTAGGAAGATGGCAATAGCAGGAATAATCAGTCGATAAGGATAATTGGCTAAGGAAGATTGAGCATCACTTGCTAGTGATCCTAAGGATGGCATTGGTGCATTGACACCCAAGCCTAAGAAACTGAGGAAGGATTCAGTGAAAATAGCAGACGGAATCTGTAAGGCTACTGAGATGATGATGACGGACATGGAATTAGGAAGCAGATGCTTTCTAATAATCCATCCGGCTTTTGCGCCGCTTGCTCGGGAAGCTAAGACAAAGTCTTCTTTCTTGATGGAAAGAATCTGACCTCGGATAAGTCTAGCCATTCCTACCCAGTAAAGCAGACCGAAGACAATGAAGATGGAGATCATTCCTGTTCCTAATTTTCCTAAGAATGAGTTGCTGTCAAAGGAAAGATTCTCATTGAGAATACTGGAAAGAAGAATGATGAGAAGAAGATCCGGAAGGGAGTAGATGACATCAACAATTCTCATCATAACCATATCGACTTTTCCGCCACAGTATCCGGCAATTGATCCATATACTGAACCGATGACTAAGACAATCAATGAGGCAAAGAGGCCTACGGCTAAGGAGATTCTGGTTCCATAAACAACACGGATGAAATAGTCACGGCCGGAAGCATCAGTTCCAAAAATGTGTGGCATGACAAACTCACCATTGGCTATTCTGGTAACTTCACTTGTTCCGTATTCAAACGGAGCTAAATTGTTGTAAGATGCATCTCGGGTTCCGTTAGCTAAGGCAAAAGTCTTACCTAACTGTTCTTCGTAGCCATAGGGCCAGAAAATCGGAATAAAGATAGCCATAAGAATGATAATGATTATGACAACAAGGGAAACCATAGCTACTGGGTTTCGTAATAGACGTTTCATTCCGTCTTTAAAGAAACTTGATGGCTTAGAAATGGTTAATTGCTTCTGCTTTTCTGTTTCAGTGACTTCAGTGAACTTGGAAAGGTCAATTTGAGCACTGAGAGGATTTCTTTTTAATGACATATTAATTCTCCTTTCAGTTAATCGAAGTCAACCTTTGGATTGACTACTTTATAAAGAATGTCGGATAGTAAAAGCATGATTACCATTATGTAGGTTAAGAAGACGGTTGTTCCCATAATGAGCGTGTAATCACGTGCGGTAATGGCGGAGGTGAAGGTTCTTCCTAAGCCAGTGATACCAAAAATCTGTTCAACAACTAAAGATCCGGTAATTATATAAGCAAATTCCGGTCCAAGATAGGTGATGACAGGAGTGAGTGAATTTCTTAAGGCATGTTTGAAAAGAACTTTTGGTCGTGAGAGGCCTTTGGCTTTGGCAGTTCGGATGTAATCCTGATTAAGGACATCAAGGGTTGAAGAACGTGTAAGTCTGGTGATGTAAGCCATTGGATAAAGAGAAAGGCAGATGATAGGAAGAATATAGCCGGCTACAGTTGAACCGTTTGCCGGAAGAAGCTTCCATTCCTGACAGACCAGGTAAAGAAGAATCGAAGAAATAACAAAGCTAGGCATAGCAACTGAACCGGTTGAGAGGACCATAATCAGACGATCCGACCATTTGTTCTGGTGAGTCGCCGCAATTGAACCTAAAATAATTCCAATGATGATTGAAATAACTAATGCCAATATTCCAATTATGGCTGAGACCTGGAGTCCTTCTAAAAGAATAGTCATGACAGGACGGTTCTTTTTGATGGAAAAGCCAAAGTTCCAGGAGAAGGCGGCTAACAGATAACGAAAATACTGCTCATAAAGGGGCTTATCAAGACCATAAAGTTTATTCAAGGTTGCTAAAGTTTCAGCTGAAATACCTTTTTCGCTATTGAAAGGTGAGCCAGGAGTGACTTGCATAGCTATAAAAGTGACTGAAACAACAATGATTATAGTAAGTGCTGAAAGCACCACACGTTTCATGATGTACTTAAAAAATCGAATATTCATATATGTCCCCCTATTCATGAATAAGCTTGGTTTTAGAATAAAATGTACGATAAGTAACAGTTTATTCCGGCAATATGTGAGAAAGCAGGAATTGCCTATGACAATGACAATAGTTTGATTTTTGGGTATTAGCAAGTCAAAATGAAAGAAAGTTACGAAAAAGGTATTAGAAAGCGTTTTCAAAAAAATCAAAGATTAGATAAAAATTAAAAAAAACTTAAAATTTATCTTAAATTTAAAAAAATAAAAAATATTAACTAAAAAAGCGAATTTTTTTACAACTGGAAACAATCCATTAATGTGTATCTGTAATCGATTACATATAGTGTTTTTTACACAGTGTTCAATATTTCTATGATACTAAAATTAATATATTAGTATTATTTATTATTAAATTTAGTAAGATATAATTAGGTGAAAAATGAATAAAACTGAAATTGAAAATGAATTGAGTAGTTTTCCGGGATCATGGAACAATCTGCTTAAAAATGAAGTTGATAAAGAATACTATCAGAAGCTAGTTTCTTTTCTTTCTGATGAATATCAGAAAGAAATAATTCATCCTTGTCCGAATCAAGTATTCCGAGCTTTGCAGCTGACTGATGCCAAGAATGTAAAATGTGTTATTATCGGTCAGGATCCATATTTTAATCCGGGTCAGGCAAACGGATTGGCTTTTTCAGTCAATGATGATGTAGCTCTGCCTCCTTCTCTTTTAAACATTTATAAAGAACTGAGGATTGAGTTTGGATATCCAATTATCCGTAAGGGATCATTAGATAACTGGGCTAGGCAAGGAGTTCTTCTTTTGAATTCAACTTTAACGGTTAAAGAAGGATTGGCAAATTCACATTCTAAAATTGGTTGGTATATTTTTACTGATGAAATCATTAAGAAAATTGATTCTATGGATAAACCTGTTGTCTATCTTCTCTGGGGTGGCTATGCCCATCAGAAAGAAAAACTAATTAAAAGCAAAAATGCACGGATTATTAAAACCGTGCATCCATCTCCTTTATCAGCAAACCGGGGATTCTTTAATTCCGGATGCTTTAAAAAAGTAAATGAGTATCTGAATGATTTTGGTCTATCACCAATCGATTGGCAGATTAAATAAGTTATTTCAATATCGGATTTGAGTTGAGGACATTAAGGATATCTTTATTACAAAGGATGATATTCTGACTGTAGAGGTAGTTTACTGACCAAATTATTGTACTGGCTTTAAGATCACTGGATATATCTGTTTCCTTTTCTTCATGAATAAGGAAATATTTTTTTAATTCATTTTTGAGCTTTTCTGAGAATTCTGAAGATTCATATTTTGCTTTTGACAAAGCGTTATAGGTTCCCCTTTCCTCATTCAGGAAGTCAGTGAAGATGGAAACGAAATCAGGGGATTTATTTTCTAATAAGGTTTCTTCAAAATGATGACAGTATCGGTTAAAACATTCCGCAAGCAATGAATATTTATCGGTATAGTATTTATAAAACGTGGCTTTTGAGACTCCGGCTGTTTTGATAATCTCATTAACACTGATTTTGTTTATGCTGTTTTTGGTCAGAAGATTTAAAAAAGAGAGCATAATTATTTTTTTTGTTCTAAGGGATGCGTTTGCCTGAATAACTGTCATATATCGTCACCTCCAATAATAAAAAAGCGGTATAAGGACATTATAACCGCTTACATTTGTGTTTTTCTTGGATTGTCAAGATTAGTTGTTATTTCAGCAAACTTCGCATTTTCCTTCTTTCTTCATGTTGAAGAGTAGGTCTAAAGAAAAGACATTATCATCAATTCTAAAAGACATTTTTCCGCCTAATAACTCGATTGAAGAGCGAATGCTTTTAATTCCGAAGCCATGAAGTTCTTTGTTTTCTTTTGAAGTTTGTCCATTATTAGCTTTCTCAGCAGAAGCATCACAGAAGTTTTCAATATGAATATTTAGGAAATCTCCAAAGTCTGAACTAGTAAGAGCGATGATTCTTTGGTCTTCGGGGAGTTCTTGGGTAGCTTCTATAGAATTTGAGATGGCGTTTTCGAAAATAGAATAGAGTAGCTCGTTAGGGAAAATATTTAGAGCAGAAGCCTGAACCATGCAAGTTATGCGAATCTTATTTTTATTGAATTTTAGATTTTTTTCTCTGAGAACCAGGTCAAGGGCTTCACATTTAGTTTTGGTTGATATGCTATAGATTGATAGGGAATTCTTTATTTCTTCAATAGCTTCTTTGTTAGTGTTGTCGCTTAAGGCATCCAGGCGGTGTCGAACATCATGAATTTGCATTCTTACCGAGTCGTAATTTTCTTTAGATGCAGCATAATTTTCGGCGTCTTTTGCTAACAGTGTTTTCAGCTTGGAATTATCCTGTTCAGCTTTTTTAATAGCAACTATATTGAATTCACTAAAGATGGCAATTATTGAAGCAAAAATATTATAGCCAAAAATTACATAATATAATGTATTGTCGTTAGCTCTTCCAGCTTCTTTAAAACCATATCCACATAAAACGGAAACAATTGAAATAATGGCTGCACCGATGATGAATTGTGATCTTTCGGTGATGTTTGCTAAACACTCTTTGCAGTTTTTCTTTTTAATGAAGACAAAATAGAGAAAACAGTAACAGGCTGAGAAGATGGCCAGAAGAACTGGCATTAGGAAATACCATTCTTCAGGTGCTCCGGTACTGATTTGGACTGAACGGGTTGATGAATAGGAAAGATTCTGAAGACAGAATCCGATAGTTCCTGCCATCAGATAACTGGATAAGGTTGCTTTGAAGCAGACACAAAGTGCAACAAAGGAAACAAGGAAGTCAATTAATGACCAAAAGTTCATGAGATCTTCCCATGCAATAGATTTAACGATTGGACCAAAAGGACGTAACCAAAAAACAAAAATCACAAGGATTATCGAAATAATAGCTTTAGGCCAAAAATATTTCCGTTTGGGAAAGAACTGGGCAATGAGCATTTCTCCGACCATTAAGAGAATAGGAAAATCAAAATAGCCATAAATTT
>Ga0172378_10005770_pt1 | contig 11561 bp, 6 predicted proteins | sample GrowelOW332metaG_FD_119755 | JGI IMG/M metagenome (GOLD analysis project Ga0172378, IMG submission 119755) | Groundwater microbial communities from an aquifer near a municipal landfill in Southern Ontario, Canada - Pumphouse #3_1 metaG | ecosystem: Environmental > Aquatic > Deep subsurface >... | reverse complement strand
TTTCTTTTCGTTCATATCAGCAAGAGTAGACTTTGGTATGATTTTCAACCCCGCATGGTACAATTTGGAGTTGAATGCAGTAAGTTGAGCTTCTATGCTTCGAAGACTTGCACTGCTAGTAAATTGAGCATAACTCATGACAAGAAACTGATCACGGCAAGTGAAACGTCTTGCATGAAAATCCCCTCGATATCTGTAAACACATTTCCTGAGCTCGTAATCAGGGATGAGAGACATCAGTTGCGAGAGTACAGTGTTTCCTACATTCATATCCTGTGCTATCTTATATATGAGATAGTACAAAGATAAGAATTCAAATCGGAAAATTTTAAAGCCTCTGTATATCATTGAATATTAATGAACTAAATGATAGTCTGGAAAATTTAACCGGACACTAGTGATTATGATTATGAAAATGGAACGATTGATGATGATCACATTAGACGTACTTTCATGTGCGACCTCATTAGTGTCATTGATTATTATGATATCCCTGATTATGGCTTCAGGGGTAGGTATAGGTATATTCCAATTAATAGTAGTATTGGCACCAATACCAGGTATATTATTGCCTATTGCAGGGCTTTTGCAAAGGCATGGTTATAAACACAGAAGTGTGCCTTTTGTGTTATGTGCTATTACTTTTCTGGCAGTATTAGTGCTTTGTGTATTACTATTCTTTCCATTCTGATTTATGTAGAAAACAGATTGGCTGTAATAACAGATTGTGCAGAGGATAGGTGCATTAGATCAACGATGCAAATGCATCTGTTCCTCTGTTCCGATGCATAAAAACAACATGCCTAACGGCAAATTATGCTCCCCTAACGAAAAAATTTCACAATTATCGCATGGTATATGAAATGGAAATGCTTACTATTGATACCAATGATATACCTCAGTTCGGGATAACGAGCTCTATCTAAAGGTATTTATAATGTTTTTATATAAGGGACACAGAGGCTTGGCAACCATCTATATATCTTGGATGGTTGCTGAGACAAAATCCTCATGTAAAATATGCAATGTTAGAAAAGACTCAGCTGTTTCGTATCTTCGATAACGTATCCAGTAAGTGCCTTGGGCTTGTTGTCAAAGAAACAGTATGCCCCTAATGCAGAAATAATATTTATGATGAAATTCGCAAGAGACCTGTGACGTGAATGTACTATCTGAGCCGTATTTTTCAACAGGTCATTAATCGTTTCAATGATGTATCTTTTGCGTAGCATCATCTTGTCATAGAACGGCATTAGTTTGTTCTTCATATTCACTCTCAGTCCTGTTACCAACTGGATGCCTTCCTCAAAAAGTGAATCGAAGAGTTTTTGCGAGATATAGCCTTTGTCAGCAAACAGCTTGCCATACAGACGTTTAGCCAATACATCGAATACCGCTGGATCTTTGTCGCTAACGTTTGCACCAGTGAGAACAAAAGCAATTATCTCACCTCTATCATTACAAGCCAGATGTAGCTTGAACCCATGACACCATCCCATTGTTCCCTTTCTGTCTGTGGCAATGCCTTTGAACACTTTGTTGGCATAACGCCTGAGATTGTGGCATATTGGTATCATGGTTGAATCAACAAAGGTTATACCTGTACATCTGCCAAAAGCACGGAGATTCAGGAAGAACATGAGAGGAAAGAATACACGACTTTCAAGTTCTACAAAACGGTTATAAGACACCGCATTTGGAAAATCTGACTTCAATGTTCCTCTAATAAAGAATAGGTAATAATGCTTGAAGTTTCGGAACGAGCCGAAATGGAAATACAGCAAAATCGTCATGATTTCACTATCAGATAAAGAGGCTTTACGTCGTCTGCGCTTTACTCCATCCTCACCCAAAAGCAATTTTCATGCATTTTCAGCATCAAAAACTTTGTAAAATTCATCAATAATACAAAATAATTCAGTAACTATGTCCTTGGTAATCTCCATAATGATATCTTTTTATGTTTGTAACTAATTGGATTTCAACTACAAAGATACAAAAAATATCGGAGATTACCAACTTTTTAGGCACTATCTCTTATCCCGAACTGGTGTAGGAACTACAGAATATTACTGACAAATAAAATGAAGAGAACCATAACCCTATTACTGTTGCTCTTATCCTTAACCAGTAGCCACGCAATGCTTTTCGGAAGTTACCAGGTAGAAGAAGGACTTTCTCATTCAATAGTTTGGGCGGTCGTGGAAGACAGTCCAGGATACATGTGGTTTGGTACTAATGATGGTCTGAATCGTTTCGATGGAAGTAAGTTTAAAGTGTTCCGAAGAAGAAACGATGATGAGAAGATTATTGGTAATAACCTTATTATTAGCGATGAAATCAGTGATTTTTATTATTTTTGCAAAAAAAAGAGCTGATTTTGCCGATTTTTTGTATTCTTAGAAAAGATAGTGGTATACAATACTTTTAATAATACATAATTTTGTACGCAATTAAAACAAATAAAACGAAAAGAACCATAACCATATTACTGTTGCTCTTATCCTTAACCTGTAGTCACGCAATGCTTTTCAGAAGTTACCAGGTTGAAGAAGGACTTTCTCATTCAAGTGTCTGGGCTGTCATGGAAGACAGTCGAGGATATATGTGGTTTGGTACTAATGATGGTCTGAACCGTTTCGATGGAAGTAAGTTTAAAGTGTTCCGAAGAAGAAACGGTGATGAGAAGACTATTGGCAATAACTTCATTCATTGTATCTTTGAAGACAGATTTGGTAATTTCCTTGTAGGTACCAAGGAAGGATTGTATTCATATAACCGACAGACGGAGACATTCACTCATATCAGCCTTGACGGTAAGTCACGTGATGATGATAAGACGAGTATACATGCTATCATCTCTGATGCAAATGGCGATATATGGGTTGGATGTTTTGGTCAGGGTCTTTACCATCTGAACAGGAACTTGAAGGTTGTACGTCATTATATGAAGGAGTTGCCATGTCAGTTTATCACTTCATTAGCCCATGACATGAGCGGTAATATATGGATCGGTACAGACCGTGCAGGACTGTTCTCATTGAATATGGCAAACGGCAGATGTAAGTCTGCAGCCATTCCTGACAGTAATATCCAGACAATATATTGTGACTGCCGTAATACCCTTTGGGTTGGTACATCGAGAAGAGGTCTGATCCATTACAGATTCCGCGAGAATGTGGTGAACCATATCTCCGGAGCATCGCCTGTAAGTGCTAATATATATAATGTGAAGTCGATAACTCCTTTCGGCAGATATGAGCTGGTGATGGGTTCTGAGATGGGACTTGTGAAGGTGAACACTTTGACAGAGCAGATGACAATGTTCAATGACGGTCTGTCATACGACAACCTGCAGGACAACAGTATCTTCTCTATCGCAAAAGATCATGAGGGTGGTCTGTGGCTCGGCACATATTTCTCTGGTGTGAGCTACTGGTCACCATACGTAAACAAGTTCTCTTATTTTACTGGTCAGAGTGGTATCTCTGGCGACATCAGTATTGTTCAGGGATTTGCAGAGGTTCCTGACGGTCGTGTGTTCATGGCAACGAGAAACAGCGGTTTGAAGGTCTACAACCCTGCAACACGCACTGTCTCAGCATGTGGTGTGAACCTCAAGACCAATAATGTGCAGACATTGCTTTCTGATGGTCAGAACCTCCTTGTAAGTAATTATGACTCAGGAGTTGCAGTTGTTGACTCAAGGAGCATGGCTGTCACCAAATGGCTTACCACTGCTGACGGCCTTTGTGATAATATTGTCACATCGATGCTGAAGTCGACAGTCGGCAGCGTATATCTCGGTACAAACCAGGGTGTCAATATCCTTAAGGACGGCCGTCTGTACTCTTTGAAGAAGATGGCTGGCTATCCTGTCAAGGATATCGCTGAAGACTATAATGGTTCTATCTGGTTTGCCTGTCATAAATATGGCCTGATATGTCTCTCTAGCGACGGAAAGTACAAGAGCTATCTTCACGACAACAACGATGCTAAATCGCTGATGGTGAACAATGTGAACTGTGTTCTTCCGGATTCAAAGGGCAATGTCTGGGCAGGCACAGAGGGTGGCGGACTGGGAATCCTCAATCCGCAGTCAGGAAAATTCAATAAGATCTTTACCGAGGGCACCGGCTTTGTATCTGATATTATCTATTCTATCGTTGAGGACCGCATGGGCAATATATGGGTCACAACAGGTAAGGGCATGGTCCGCATCACCCCAGGTAAATATCAGGTTCATAAGTTCAACTATATTGAGAAGCCTTTGCACCTTCATTATACAGTAGGTGGAGCCTTGCTGAGCCATAATGGAATGATGTATATCGGTGGCTCAACGGGCTTTGTATCGTTCAACCCTCAGAATATTCGCGAAAACAATATCCGTCCACGTGTGTTCATCACCTCTTTCTATATAGATGGTATTGAGATGCACCCAGGTATGGACGACAGTCCTTTGGAGTGCGGCATCAGCGATGCTAAGGAGATAGAACTGGAATCAGATCAGTCGTCATTCAGTTTTGATGTTTCATGCATGAGCTTCCTTGCTCCGTCACAGAACCGTATCCTCTATAAGCTTGAAGGATTTGATGAACATTGGAATGAGATAACTGGTGACGATGGTCATATCAGTTATATGAACATTCTATCTGGTGATTATACTCTTTACGTAAAGGGAATGAATAATGATGGTGTTGAAGGTAAAGTTGTGAAACTGTCTATAACAATTAATCGTCCATTCCTTCTGTCGAACTTCATGTTGCTGTTATATGTGATGATAATCAGCTGGCTGGTATGGTATATCGTCTGCAATTATCGTAATCATTTGAAGTCAGAGAACAAGGAGAAGATGTACCGTTTCTCTCTGGACAAGGAAAAGGAACTGTATGATTCGAAGATAGGATTCTTCACAAATATTGCTCACGAAATCCGTACTCCATTGTCACTCATCACAGCGCCACTGAATACAATTATAGCATCTGGTGATGGCAGTGAGAAGACAAAGAAGAATCTATCTATTATCCAGAATAATATTAAGCGTCTTCTTGAGCTAATCAATCAGCTCTTGGACTTCCGTAAGGTGGAAGCTCATAAAGTTCAGCTGAACTTCAAGTCCTGCAATGTATCTGAGAAAGTTGATACCATCTGCAGTCGCTACAAAGAGTTTGCAAATATGCATAAACTCAGCCTGGACGTGGAAAAGCTAGAAGAGGCTGTGTTCTGCAATCTCGATGAGGAAGCATTCGATAAGATGCTCGGTAATCTGCTGTCAAATGCAATAAAATTTGCTAATAAGGAAATAAAGGTCACTCTCTGGTCAGAGCCTTCGAAACTTAATATCAGCGTTACTGATGATGGCCCTGGCATCAAGAAAGATGATCAGAACAAGATCTTTGAATCGTTCTATCAGATTGACGATCATGGCAAGCATCCTGGTACAGGCCTTGGTCTGCCATTGGCAAAGAATCTTGCGATGATGCATCAGGGTGATGTCACAGTAGAATCTGAATATGGTCATGGTACCACATTCCTGCTTACCATAGGAATGAATCTGGAAGGAGCACCATCTGAGGAAACTGTCGAGGCAGTACAGTTTACAGAAGAACCTTCAGCTATCGATGAAGTTAACAACGATTCTTGTCCTACAGTGCTCATCGTTGAGGATAATGATGAGCTCCGTTCATATATCATAGATAATATGGATGGTCCCTATCATATGCTTGAGGCAGAGAATGGTATCAAGGCTCTTGAAGTACTTGAGAAAGAAGACATCGATATTATTGTATCTGATGTTATGATGCCGGAGATGGACGGACTGGAACTCTGTCGTGCTGTACGCTCTAACTCTGCTTATTCTCATCTTCCTTTCATTATTCTGTCTGCAAAGACAGATGTGTCAACAAAGGTAGACCTTTTGAATATCGGTGCAAATGCATACATGGAAAAGCCATTCTCATTGGAGCAACTTCGTGCACAAATCACAAGTATCCTTGAAAACAGAGACCGTATACGTGAAAACTTCATTCTGTCACCTCTTGAGTATTATAAGAAGACTCAACATCATGAGGACGAGACAGAGAAGGAGAATGCAGAGTTTGTAGAGAAGCTGAATCAGATTATTCTTGATAACCTCAGCAACTCTGATTTTAATATTGACGAACTCGCTAAGCAGTTCTATATGAGTCGCAGTAATTTCCACAAGAAGGTGAAGCGTGTTACAGGTAAGACCCCTAATGATTATATCAAGATCATACGGCTCAATAAGAGTGCAGAACTCCTTGCAACTGAGAAGTATCAGGTGGTGGAAGTATGTTACATGGTGGGCTTTAACACACCTTCTTACTTCTCGAAGTGCTTCCAGGACTATTTCCATATCCTTCCTAACGAATATATTAAAAATAAATAATTAACTATTTAACATGAATCGTAAACTATTCTCAACCTTAATCCTAGCAGCCAGTATGTCGATAACAGCTATGGCACAGGACCACGTGGTAAAAGGTCACGTGCATGACAAGAATGGTGAGCCACTTATCGGTGTTACGGTACGGGTGAAAGGCGGTAAAGCCGGAGCTGTGACCGATATCGATGGTAACTATACTATTTCAGTCCCTAATGACAAGGCTGTGCTTACTTTTTCTTATGTAGGTTACAGTTCTTTTGAGCAGAAGATTGGTTCAAGGAATCAACTGGACGCTACTCTTGATGACAGCTTAAAGATGCTTGATCAGGTCGTTGTCGTAGGTTATGGCACTCAGAAGAAGGTAAACCTCACCGGTGCTGTTGCCTCTGTTAATGTAGATAAAGAACTTACATCACGCTCTGTAGCTAATGTATCATCAGCTCTCTCTGGACTTATGCCTGGTCTGTCTGTTAATCAGTCAACGGGTATGGCCGGAAATAATAATGCAACTCTCCTGATTCGTGGTATGGGAACAATCAATGACGCATCACCACTTATTGTCGTCGATGATATGCCCGATGTTGATATCAACCGTGTCAATATGAACGATATTGAGAGCATCACGGTCCTAAAGGATGCTACAGCTGCATCAGTATATGGATCACGTGCTGCTAATGGTGTCATTCTCATCAAGACAAAGAGCGGAAGTAAGGACCGCAGAACTCAGATAGATTTTTCTGCATCTTACGGCTGGCAGAAAGCCACCCGAAGCTATGACCTGCTCAGCGACTACGCTGAGGCCCTCACGCTACATCAGATTTCAGCGGCGACAAACCCTGGAACTAATGGCGTTCAGCAGACCTTCAAAGACGGTACCATCGATCAGTGGCTGGCACTGGGAATGATAGATCCCGTCAGATATCCAAATACCGACTGGTTCGACTATGTGATGCGTACCGGCAATATCCGGAACTATAATGTATCGGCCACAGGTGGCAGCGACAAGAGTAATTTCTTTGCTTCGATAGGCTATATGAAGCAACAGGGTCTGCAGATCAGCAATGACTATGACCGTTATAACGTCCGTCTGAACTTCGACTATGACATCAAGAAGAATCTGAAGGTCGGAATGAGGATCGATGGCAACTGGAGCAATTATTCCTATTGCCAGAGCAATGGATTCAATGGTGAAGACAACCGTATCACAACAGCTATCGCAGGTATCTATCCATACGATTCTGCAACAGGAGAATATGGTGGGCCTATGGCATACGGCGAGTTGCCGGAGGCTTTCAATCCGCTTGCCGTATATGAGAATAGCGTGAAGCATGAGAATCGTCAGGAACTCAATGGCTCGGCCTTCATCTCTTTCAAGCCCTTCAAAGGATTTACCGCACGTCTGGATTACTCTCTGCGCTACTATAACCAATATTTCAAGAATGCTCCCAATCCCACACAGTCGTATAATTTCCAGACAGATTCGTATAAGGATCTGTGGTATGTAGCAGAAAACTCCGGCGTTACTGATACCAATAACAATGGATATAAGACGCTGATGAACTTCCGACTGAACTATGAAACAAAGTTGGGCAAGAATCATGACCTGAAACTCCTTGGCATCTACAGCGAGGAGTACTGGTACAGCCGTTCGAACACAGCTGGACGTTCAGACCGTATACACCCGTCACTCTCGGAGGTGAATGCTGCGCTTACAACGACGCAGACCACAGCCGGCAATTCTTCACGTCAGGGACTTCGGTCATGGATAGGTCGTATTAACTATATAGCTTTTGACCGTTATCTCATGGAACTTAACTTCCGTGTTGATGGCAGTTCTAAGTTTCTGGATGGACATCGTTATGGCTTCTTCCCGTCAGCATCACTTGGCTGGCGTGTCTCTGAGGAGCCGTGGTTAAAAAAGGTTACTGAGAAATGGCTCGACAATGCTAAGATCCGCGCTTCATACGGTCAGCTGGGAAACAACAGCGGTGTAGGAGTATATCAGCAGCGTGAGATCATGACGCAGAACAACTATATGTTTGATGGGAAGATAGCAACTGGATTCAGCTATCAGAAGATGTTGAATGAGAATCTGACCTGGGAGAAGACAGCGGTGACCAACATAGGCCTCGACCTCGACTTCTTCCGCTCTCGTCTGTCTGCTCAGCTGGATTACTATGATCGCCTGACCACAGGAATGCTGCAAAACTCACAGATGTCTATTCTCCTCACAGGTGCCTATGAAGCCCCTAAGGCGAATCTGGGTAACCTGCGCAATCGCGGCGTGGAGGCAAACATCACGTGGCGCGATCGTCTGGGTAAGTTCAGCTACTCCGTGAACGGTAACTTCTCGTATAACCGCATGAATCTTGAAAAGTGGGGTGAATTTCTTGACAAGGGAAATATCTATCTGAACATGCCCTATCACTTCACCTACTACATGGATGCACTGCCCTATCTTGCACAGACATTCCAGGATGTATACAACTATGTTGATCAGGGGTCTAAGCCTGGTGATATTATCCGTCTGGATACTAATGGCGACGGTGTTCTTGATGCCAATGACAAGGTGGCCATGCCAGGTTCTCTGCGCGATGCTCCGACAATGAACTTTGCACTTAACGTGAAGGCAAGCTACGAAGGCTTTGACTTTGCCATGCTGTGGCAGGGTGGTGCCGGCCGTAAGGATATCTGGAGCAACAAGTTCAATCTGACGATTCTTCCTCTACAGAGTTACACTTCTACTACCGACCATATCTATAAGCCCTGGTCATGGGAGAATCGTGGCGGGGAGTGGCCGCGTCTTGGTGGAAATGCTACAAACCCCACCGAGAATGCCTACTACCTGCGTAACATGGACTACTTCCGTATGAAGAATATTCAGATTGGATACACTGTACCCAGACGTCTTACGCATAAGTTCTATGTAGAGAATCTTCGCATATACTTCAGTGCAGAGAACCTTCTCACCATCACAGGTTATGAGGGTCTGGATCCGGAGAAACCTGCGGGTACAGGCGACCTCTATCCTACAACAAAGACCTACACCGTGGGTCTGAATCTTTCTTTCTAAGTGGGTAACTCAAAATAACAACAACAATGAATAAGAATATATATAAACTTATATTTGTCTTCCTGGCAGCACTTTCTGTTACCTCCTGCCGAGACAATCTGCTGGAACAGGAACCTACCGATGCTCTTTCATCTGGCAAATACTGGAAAACGGAAGCAGATGCCACGTCTGCCCTTGCTGGCGTGCTTTCAGATACACGCTATCTTTTCAACCGGGACTACTATCTTGATGGAATGGGCGAATACGTAAAGATGCGCGGAAACTCATTCCTCAACAACAATGGTAACAACGGGCGCGCCTATATGGGTCGCTGGGATTACCTTCCCTGGGGATTCGGAGGCTGGTTCGAGAATATGTATAAGTACTGTTATGGTGCCATCGACCATGCTAACTACGTTATCGACAACGTAACCACGATGCGTGACAATGCCCGGAGCGCGGAGATGAAGAAGAACATGGATGTCATCATCGCCGAGTGTAAGCTCATGCGTGCACTGACCTATTTCCGCCTTATCTCATGGTGGGGTGACGTTCCATACATCGACTGGAACGTAAAGAGCAATGCCGAGGTGGAGAGCCTTCCACGTACTCCGATCGCTGAGATATACAAGCATCTTGTTACAGACCTTGATGAGGTAGAGCAGGTTCTTCCTGCTAAGGCAAGCATTCAAGGGCGATACAGCAAGCCTGCGGCTATAGCCCTGAGAGGAAAGATCAATCTTTATTGGGCAAGCTGGAATCATTTCGGGTGGCCTGAACTGGATACATTCAAACCAGATGAGACTGAGGCGCAGCGTGCCTACAAGGCTGCCCGCGAGGATTTCGGTAAGGTTATCAACGATTTCAACCTTGATCTCTTCCGAGGTGGAGAGCCCGGCGTCTGTGATGGTCCTGCAGAGATGTGGCCAAAGGATACAGTCGTCAATGGACAGAACATGACAGGAAAGGTAAAGAGGCTCGGCGGTGCAACCAATCTTCCCAACTACTTCTATCTCTTCACTCCTATTGCTAATGGTGATGGGGAGTTTGTATTCTCATTCCAGCAGGGTGGCACAAGCACAGGGCAGGGCGAGCAGCTCATGCGCGACTTTGCCGGTCGCACCGTACAGTACTCTCAGTCATGGCTAAACCCGCGTGCAAACATCGTTGACCGCTACCAGTCTACAGTGACCGGCGATTTCTGCGACCCACTCGTTCCTATGTCGCCAAGCAACAATGCCCGCGTGGCAAAGAATTCCACATTGAATCCTCAGAGCTATGCCAACCGTGACTATCGCATGAAGTCGACAATAATGTGGGACTACGAGCAGATCATGGGTATGATGTCACTCAAGGAGACAGGTCTGTCACCCTACGAGTATAAGAACTGGGAAGGACCTTTAGACGTATATGAGGAGGAAGGAGACGGCTTAAAGAAGGTTCACTACACATCATACAACGTTCTGTCAACTACGGGTTACGTCTTCCGCAAGTTCGTTCGCAACTATGCCGGCCAGGATCGTACAGATGGCGACTTCAACTGGCCTGTGATCCGTCTGGCCGACGTGTTCCTTATGTATGCCGAAGCCGACAACGAGATAAATGGTCCCACGGCAGAGAGCGTAGCACTCGTAAACCGTGTACGTCACAGAGGAAATCTCCCTCCACTGAAAGCTGACAAGTATGCTGATCATGATTCATTCTTCGATGCTATTGAACAGGAGCGTATCGTAGAGCTTATTGGTGAGGGACAGCGTATTTTCGACCTTCGTCGCTGGCGCCGTCTGGAAAATATCTATGGCGGTCCCGGCAGCAACGGATATACATGGTATGACATCTTTGGCGCACAGGAGAACCAGTACTGGGTTAATTCTCCGATTCTGCAGTATCAGCAGTGCTATATCTTTCAGATTCCTGAGAGCGAGCGCAATAGGAATCCTAACCTCACCCAGAACAAACCTTGGAGATAATTTCGGATAAAAAAATAACAGTAAAATGAAAAAGTTAATTTCATATATAATGATGCTTGTAGCACTGGTAACGTTTGCCGGCTGCTACGACAATCCAGTAGATGAGGACAATCTGCTCATCACAGACCGTGAC
>Ga0172378_10005769_pt1 | contig 11563 bp, 10 predicted proteins | sample GrowelOW332metaG_FD_119755 | JGI IMG/M metagenome (GOLD analysis project Ga0172378, IMG submission 119755) | Groundwater microbial communities from an aquifer near a municipal landfill in Southern Ontario, Canada - Pumphouse #3_1 metaG | ecosystem: Environmental > Aquatic > Deep subsurface >... | reverse complement strand
TCAATGACGGCATCACTCATATCTACAACGCTCTGCTGTACGCCCGCTACTTCATTGCCAAATACAAGCGCGTATTTTTCCTTATGTAGATTTGCGGTTGAATCCTCTGTCGGAGTTTTTGCGGTTGAATCCTCTGTCGGAGTTTTTGCGGTTGAATCCTCTGTCGGAGTTTTTGCGGTTGAATTCTCAACTGGAGTTTTTGCGGTTGAATTCTCTGCCGGAGTTAAAGATACACCGTCGTGAGTAATATGATTAGCTGCTACATAGGATTGGCTTGCAGATGGGGCATGTTGCTGCAGGGGCTGTTCCTGGGCACGTTGCTGAAGAGGCAGTTGCAGCCGGTCAAGCATAACGGAGTCTTCTGTCTGCTCAATGCTCACAATGGTATATCCCTGATCCTTAAGCTCTTGTACGGCATCCGGCGTTTCATCAAAGTGTTGCCACTCCATGGAAAGCTCCGCGCCGAGGGCGGACTTGTGAATTTCTGCAGATGGGGGAGTGGCGCAAATGCCACACAGATAGACCTTTTCTGCGGCAAAGGCATCTGCGGTGCGGAAGGCCGCTCCTATGTTGAACCGGCTGCGGATGTTGTCCAGCACCAGCACTACCGGGATGCGCGGTACCTTCCGGAATTCCTCAACGCTCGGTCTTCCAAGCTCGCTATTTAAAAGTTTCCTCCCCATGAATCAAGTATTCACTAAAACAATTATCACCGCCGTCATAAACTGTTGCTGCCAGTCCTGCGTTCAGCTGCAGAATATAAGTTACCATTTACTCACCGCCGTCATAAACTATTGCCGGCCGGTCCCCCTTGAAATATAAAATTGTTAAGAAACGGCCTCAAAAATGATAACTCTTGCAAAGATATCAATATTGGACAAAAAGATACAATGCAAATCCTTCTAAAAGCCATTAAATTTTTTTACATTTGCCGGATACGTCCCTGAAAAATAATTAATAAAAAATAAATAAAAATTAACGCCGTACAGGTATCGGCAAAAAAATAAAAATATGAAACAAGATGTAGAGATATCTGATTTTATCAAGAGAGAGGAAAATCGTCAGATGCGCGGTTTGGAGCTTATTGCTTCTGAGAATTTTGTAAGTCCGCAGGTTCTTGCGGCATTGGGTTCCGTCTGCACCAACAAGTATGCAGAGGGTTATCCGGGACATAGGTATTATGGGGGATGTCAGGAAGTTGACAAGATAGAGCAGTGTGCCATTGACAGACTTTGCAAGTTGTTTGATGCACAATATGCTAATGTTCAGCCACACTCAGGCGCTCAGGCAAACATGGCAGTTATGCTGGCTTGCTTAAAGCCCGGGGATACTTTTATGGGATTGCATTTGGATATGGGCGGTCACTTGACTCACGGTTCTCCTGTAAACATTTCCGGAAAAATGTTCCATGCTGTTCCTTATGGCCTTACTCCCGACGGTTACGTTGATTATGATCAAATGGAGAAGATTGCTCTTGAATGCAAACCAAAACTTATAATTGGCGGCGCATCGGCATATTCCAGAGAGTGGGAGTGGGAGAGAATGAGAGCTATTGCAGATAAAGTCGGCGCTCTTCTTTGGGTTGATATGGCTCATCCTGCAGGATTAATTGCAAAGGGACTCTTAAAGAACCCTGTAAAATATGCTCACATAGTAACTTCCACAACTCATAAAACCTTGAGAGGTCCGCGCGGTGGTGTAATATTGTTGGGTAAAGATTTTGAAAATACTTGGGGAGAGAAGACTCCAAAGGGTGAAATAAAGATGATGTCTGCAGTTCTTAACTCTTCCGTATTCCCCGGTATTCAGGGCGGTCCGCTAGAGCATTGTATTGCTGCCAAGGCGGTTTCATTCTTTGAGGATTTGCAGCCTGAGTTCAAAGATTATGTTGAGCAGGTAAGGAAGAACGCAAAGGTTATGGCAGAGGAGTTTATAAACCGCGGTTACAAAGTTGTCAGCGGCGGAACAGATAACCACATGATGCTTATAGATTTGCGTACCAAGTTCCCTGATATGACCGGCAAGGTTGTAGAAAACACATTGGTTCAGGCAGATATCACTGTTAACAAGAACATGGTTCCTAACGATTCACGCTCTCCGTTCCAGACTTCAGGTTTAAGAGTAGGTACTCCTGCCATAACAACCAGAGGTTTGAAAGAGAATGATATTAAGGAGATTGTAAGACTTATAGATAAGGTTCTAAATGACATCGCCAACCCTCATGTTTTGGAAGAGGTTAAGCATGATGTCGGCCAGATGATGGCAGGGCGCCCTCTATATAATTGGTAACCAATAGATTAAAGCGGTGAGGCAAAAGCTAAGCCGCTTTTTTAAAATGACATTTAAGACGATATTATGAATATAATTACAAAGACCATTCAGTTGAGCGATGGCAGAACAATTGAAATTGAGACCGGTAAAGTAGCCAAACAGGCTGACGGCGCAGTTGTTGTAAAGATGGGGGGCACTATGCTCCTGGCCACTGTTACATGCGCAAAAGACGCAGAAGAGGATGTTGATTTCTTACCTCTTCAGGTAGACTACAAAGAAAAATTTGCGGCAGCAGGAAGATTCCCTGGCGGATTTATGAAAAGAGAGGGGAAAGCTTCAGATTATGAAATATTAATTGCCCGTCTGGTAGACAGGGCTTTAAGACCTTTGTTCCCGGAGGATTTCCACGCAGCAGTGTTTGTTAACGTGATGCTAGTCTCCGCAGATAAAGATACACAGCCGGATGCGCTTGCAGGACTTGCAGCAGCCGGTGCTCTTGCAGTGAGTGATATTCCTTTCCAGGGACCTATCTCAGAGGTAAGAGTTGCGCGTAAAAACGGACAATACTGCATCAACCCTTCATTCTCAGAAATGGCAGATACAGACCTTGATATAATGGTTGCCGCTACATCTGAAAACATAATGATGGTAGAGGGTGAGATGAATGAGGTGAGTGAAGACGTTATGCTGGGTGCAATTAAATTTGCTCATGAGGAGATTAAAAAGCAGTGCGCTGTATTGAAAGAATTAACTGTTGCCGTGGGTAAAGAAACTAAGAGAACCTATTGCCATGAGACTAATGATGAGGCATTAAAAGAGGCTTGCCATAAGTTTTGCTATGACAAGTGCTATGAGATAGCAAGTGCGGCAATGATGAAGCATCAGAGAGACGATGCGTTAGATGCTCTAAAAGAGCAGTTTATGGAGACTATTCCGGAAGAGGAGAGAGAAGATAAAACCGCAATGGTCAACAGATATTTTGCATCAGTTGAGAAAGAGGCAATGCGCGCTCTGATTATTAATGAGAGAAAGAGAATGGACGGCAGAGGAACAAAAGAAGTTCGTCCAATTTGGTGTGAGGTTGATTGCCTTCCATGCGCTCACGGTTCTGCAATCTTTACAAGAGGTGAGACTCAGGCACTTGCAACTGTTACACTTGGAACAAAACTGGATATGAAATCTAAAGATGAGGTTTTGATTCAGGGCACCGATGCATTTGTTTTGCATTACAATTTTCCTCCGTTTGCAACGGGCGAGGCTAAGGCTCAGCGCGGTGTAGGCAGAAGAGAGATAGGACACGGCAACCTGGCTATGAGGGCTTTAAAGCCTATGGTCCCGACAGGAGAGGAGAATCCTTATGCAGTTAGAGTTGTTTCAGATATTTTGGAGAGCAACGGAAGTTCCTCAATGGCAACTGTTTGCGCAGGATGTCTTGCATTGATGGATGCCGGAATTCAACTTAAGAAACCCGTAGCAGGTTGTGCAATGGGTCTTATAGCAGACGCCAAAACAGGCAAATACGCAATTCTTTCCGATATCCTTGGAGACGAGGATCATCTTGGAGATATGGACTTTAAAGTTGCAGGTACCAAAGACGGTATCACAGCAACTCAGATGGATATAAAGTGTGATGGTCTTTCAGAAGACATTATGGCTGAGGCACTTGCACAGGCACATGAAGCTCGCATGCACATCATGGGAGAGATGATGAAGACTCTTCCTGCACCGCGTACTGAATTGAAGCCTTATGCACCGCGTATCGTGCAGCTTAGAATTCCCGGAGAATTTATTGGAGCTGTTATTGGGACTGGCGGAAAAGTTATTCAGGAGATTCAGAAGGTTACCGGTACAACTGTCACAGTTACAGAGGAGAAGCAGCCGGATGGAACAACTGTTGGAGCCGTTGACATCTTTGGAGAGAACAAAGAGGGTATGGATAAGGCGCTTGCATGGGTTAAGGGTATCACAACCGTTCCGGAGGTTGGTACAACTTACCACGGAAAAGTAGTTTCCATACTTGAGTTTGGAGCATTTGTAGAGATTCTTCCCGGCAAAGAGGGACTTCTTCATATTTCTGAAATTGCATGGAGCAAGACAGAGAAGGTTGAGGATGTGCTAAAAGTTGGAGATGAAGTTGATGTCAAGCTTCTGGAGGTTGATGAGAAGAGTGGCAAGATGCGCTTGTCAATGAGAGCATTACAGCCAAAACCGGAGGGCTATGTTGAGCCTGTCCGCAGACCTCGTCCGGAGGGTGGCCGCGGCGGTTTTGGAGGTCACGACAGACGTGACGGCGGCAGAGATTTCCGCGGCGGTGACCGAAGAGGTCCGCGCAGAGATGATCGCCACGGTGACGATCGCCGGCCTCGCAGAGATTTCCACAATGGTGATAATCACACAGATAACGCTCCGGCGGAATAGGCGGCTTATAACCATTACAATAAATATATAATCCCGGCAGGAATGGCTCTGTCGGGATATAAATAAAAAGGCAACTCTTACGGGTTGCCTTTATTAAAAATAAGAACCTAAATGTGCTTAGGAAAAAATCCCGATTATTTACGTAGGTCTAGGTCCTTAATGATTTTTCTGTATCTCTCAATATCGCGTTCCTTTAAGAAATCAAGGAAGCGGCGTCTTTTACCAACCAACATCATAAGGGCGCGCTGAGTTGCGTGGTCCTTTTTGTTGCGCTGCATGTGACCGGTAAGGTGAGTGATACGGTAGGAGAATAAAGCAATTTGACTCTCTGCGGAGCCGGTGTCCTTATTGGACTTCCCGTACTTTCCAAAGATATCCTGCTTTTTGTCTGAAGCTAAATACTCTGACATAATTGCTAAGATTTTAATTATTTTTGTTTCCCTTTTGAAGCTCCCAACAGTTTATCCGATTGTCTTGCATATTTTTATATGCCAGCCACGGAGCATCTGCGGAATGGCTTTTATCTTTGGGGAGTGCAAAGGTATAAGTTTTTTTTATTTGAGCAAAAATAATTTTTTTGGCTTATTATTTGTCTGCGGAATTTGCGGATTTTGAATTTGATATTTGTTGTGAGCAAAAAAATAATTTCATATAGCAACGGCCTTGGGGATGTGGTCTTTGAGAAAAGGCCGCAAAACCGCTCTATCTCCGTGAGTGTCAGTGCTCGCGGGGTGGTGAAGGTGACGCTGCCAGGTTATGTGAGCTATCTGGAGGCGCAGCAATTTTTGAGAACAGTAGAGAAAAAAATAATGGCCACCAAAAAAGAGATGGCCGACAAGTACCCTGCTGCTACATTGCCAACAAAGGCTCAGCTACAGGCACTTAGCAGGCGCGCACATGATATTCTGCCTGCACGGACACGCGCGCTATATGAATTGCTAACCGGCAAGGTGGTTATCCGCAACAAGTTAGGAATCACCATAAAAGACCCGTTCAGATATAATCGAGTGGCTATCAAGGATAACAAAACCAACTGGGGCAGTTGCTCCACCATCCGCAATCTCAACCTAAACATGCACCTTGTGGAACTCCCTGCGGATCTGATGGATTTTGTGATAGTCCATGAACTTTGTCACCTGGTTTACAGCAATCATGGCGCGCGCTTTCATGCCCTTGTAAACACTGCTACGGACGGCCGGGAAAAGGAACTTTCCAAGAAGCTTCAAGGGTATAAGTTGTTGTAGTTACTTGCAACAACACTACTCTGTCTTAACCTTCTCCGCTTTTGATTTCGGAGCCTTTCCGTTGCCGGAAAGCTTGCTTAGTTCTGCAAACAGGGCGTCTGTTTTTTCCAGCATTTCCTTGCCAACGGCATTAAAGTACTTCATTGTGACTGTGTTGCGAACGCGGTGCTTGCCTTCTGTACCTGTCTTGCCTGCATTAGCCTCACCGTTGCGAGGATAATCATTAATCTTGCAGACCATTTCATCACGCAAATCCAGAGCTGCGCCAATAATATTGCTGATCTCTTCCTGATTCTTGTTATCATTGATTGCCAGGTAAGTAAGGCAATCTGAAACCACCTCGCTTGCAAGGTAATTGATATCTTTCTTTATTTCTCTTAAATTTTTCATGCTAAATAATCTTTTACTTTAGGACTTTTTTCATAATCAATTGATTATACGCGCCTAAATTATTTTTTATGCTCCTACAAATTGCAAGTTAACACCCTTGTTCATCTTTGCGCCAATACCGGGGTCATTGGATGGAACTATGCGTCCGTCAACAACCTGAGAACCGGTGAAACAGTCATTTGCAATCAACCAGTTTCCGTCCAAATCCGACCATTTGGTTTTTGGAGCAATCTGAGATGCGGCGGAAATTGCAACGGAAGTCTCAGTCATACAGCCGACCATAAGCTTCATGTCAAGTGCTTCTGCCAGTGATATCATCTCACGGGCCTCATGCAAACCGGTGCATTTCATTAATTTGATATTTATGCCCGTAAAGTAGCCGTGCAGTTTGCGGATATCTGTTAACCTCTGGCAAGACTCATCAGCAATAATCGGAAGCGGACTATTCTCTGTAACCCATCCTGTATCTTCCAGCATCCCGACAGGCATTGGCTGTTCTATCATGTTGACATTCTTGGTGTTAAGCCAGTTAATCATATCAAGAGCATAATGCTTGTCTTTCCATCCTTGATTGGCGTCAACGCAAATTGTATTGTTGCAAACCTCGCGGATAGTGTTAATCATCATCTTGTCCTGCTCCTCCGTGCGGCCAAGTTTAACTTTGATGACTTTGTATATGGAGGCCTCTTTTGCCTTCTGAAGCACAACTTCACGGGTGTCCAAACCTACTGTGAATGAGTTGTTTGGACAATGTGCGGGGTCAAAGCCCCAAATTTTCCACCAGGGCTGGCCAATCATCTTGCCAACCAGATCATGGAGTGCTATATCAACTGAAGCTTTTGCTGCACAGTTGTTAGTTGTAAGCTCATCCATATCCTTCATGATATCGCCAATCATGAACGGATCACTGAACCTCTCAAGTTCAGGCTTTGCTTTCTTTAAAAATTCAACCGCAGAACTAGTAGTCTCTCCAAGATATGGCGGCATGGCTGCCTCACCGTATCCGGTATATCCGTCATAAGTTATTCTGGTTAAGACAATTGGAGTGGATGTTCTGGATGAGTGGGAGATGGTGAAAACGTGTTTCATCTTTGCCTCATAAGGGCACCACTCAAGGACAATCTTCTTCTCTCCCTTGCCGGACAAACTGCGTCTTCCTGCGCCGGAAAGTCCCATTCCGTTGTGTGCAAAAATCTTAGCAGGATCAAACAGTGCTGCAGCAGCTGTCAGAAGTCCCGCGCTCTTTAAAAATGTTCTTCTGCTTGTCATTTTTATTTCAGTATATTTAACTGTTAATTAATCTACTTTGTCAAGCCGGCCTTCTCAACGGAAATGATTCCTTTGCCGCAATCTGCATTGCCAATTATTCTGCGGGCCATAAGCAGACGGCCGGAGCCTCCGTAATAAGGCAGCTTACCGTAATTGTAACCGTCGGGACCGATAAAATCTCCCTCTGCATTTGCATTTGAACTGTCGGGAATAAGAGTGTTAATTCTCACAATATCAGATGAATGTATCATTATGCCATTGCCAATGTAAATGCCAACGTGTGTTACGTGAGCCGGCTTTTCCGCCGTTGCCTTACGTCCAAAAAACAGCAAATCACCCGGTTGCAAAGCTTTAAGATTCTCAAGAGTTTGCTCTCCTGAAACATATTTTGCAACGTCCAAGCTGTCTCCGGTCTTGCACTGCTGAGAGGCATCTCTTCTAAGTACGTAACCATTAAGGAAATAGGAAGTCTTGGCCAAACCGCTGCAATCAATTCCTTTAACGGAAGTGCCGCCCCATACATACGGATATCCGGTAAATTGTCTTGCCGTTTCAACAATATTTTCAGGCGTTGGTTTTGCCATGCTCATCCATTTCTCAAGTCCAATCACCTCTGATGACCTTATGTAACCCTCTCTGCCATCGGCAATTGCAACATGAACCCAGCTGTTATTGTGTAAACTCTTTCCGCCGCCGTGCAAGCCTTTGCCTTGACCATTATGATTGCCATTTCCCTGTCCGTCATGCATCTCTCCGTTTTCTCCGTGCGCGCCAACCGCATCACCCCCCTTGATTAAAATATCTCCCCAAACGGCGTCGCTCACAACAAGAGAATTATCGGAAGGCTCTCTGTAAATACATGTGTATTTGGTGTTTACAATGACTTTTGGTTTTCTCATGTACTCATCATACTCCTGCTCATTCATTGCCGTAACGCTGCGCCCAATCACCCAAGCGGTATAGCCCTCCATGTTCACACAGCGGTACCAACCGTTATCATTTTGCTCCAAAATCTTTACGGGCATTCCCATAAGCGCCTGAGTACCGGACTCTGCAGAAAAATCACCGTCACAGTTAAAACTTGCAACAGACATGCAGACAACTCCGTAAATTTTACCGTTCAGCTTGGCAGATGGCAGAAGGTCAATGCTATCCAGAACTTGAACATCAGCGCCTGCATGATTTGCAGCAAGTGCTTCTCTCATTTTTTTCACGATAGTTTCTTTTGCCGCAGCCTCTGTTGTTGAGCCTCTTAATGTGAAAATAAACTGCTCGCTCTTGCCCGTCCGGCTTGCCTGCTCTTGGTCTGCACGGCTCTGAGCTTTATCCATGCGCACCTCATAAGTTTTATCCCTCTCATCCGGGGCATAAGCGCTGCGCACCTCTTTGTTTAACTTTTCAAATGCCTGATTGTCAGGATTCTGATTTTTGCAGCCGCTATGTTCCTGCGCCTGCATCCCCGCCGGAACTGCAATAAAAGCTGCAGCAGCCAGCGCTAAAAAAGACACATATCTCATAATTCACAAAATTAACACGGTGAATTTACGGAAATTTAAAAGAATGACAACGTCTTTAATTAATAACGTCGTCATTAATTAAAGACGGCGTCATTTTGGTGCAATTTTCATATATTTGAGTATTAAACATAGTTTAACGTTTATGAAGAAATTTTTATTAGTGTGCTTTTTTGCGGCGGCTGCGGTAATGACTGCGGCGGCTCAGGATATACAGTTTGATAATTATTTTATTAACAAGACATTGCGGTTGGATTATGTGTTCTGCGGATCAAAGACGCATCAGACAATCGCGGTGGATGAGCTGGCAAGCCTTCCAACATGGGCCGGGCGCAGACACAATCTGGACAAGCTGCCTCTTAAAGGCAATGGCCGGGTTATTGTCGCCGATAGTGCATCGCACAAGATTATTTATGAGACGTCTTTTTCTTCTTTGTTCTTGGAATATCTTGATACGGATGAGGCCGCAGGCGGAAAGGAGCGTGCATTTCAAAACACATTCCTGGTACCATTCCCCAAAAAACCTGTCGAGATTACAGTTACCATATACAACAAGAGTCAGAAGCCAATTGCAGTGATTACACATTTTGTAAATCCCAAGGATATTCTGATTCACAAAAAAGGGGAGCCCCATCAGCTTCCCTACAAATATATTGTTAAGAGCGGAAGCCCGGAAAAATGCATAGATGTGGCAATTGTAGCTGAGGGCTATACACAGCAGGAGATGGATACTTTTTACAAAGATGCTGAAATTGCAAGTGAAAGTTTATTCAGCTATGAGCCGTTCAAATCCAATAAAGAAAAATTCAATATTGTTGCAGTAGCCTCACCGTCAAAAGATTCCGGAGTGAGCATACCGCGCCTTGGAGAGTGGAAAGACACAAGTTTTGGTTCCGGTTTCTCTACCTTCTACTCGGACAGATACATGACATCATTGAACGTTAAGCAGATACATGATGCTCTTGCGGGAGTTCCCTATGAGCATATCATAGTTTTGGTCAACACGGAAGAGTACGGCGGCGGCGGAATTTACAATGAATATGACCTCACCGCAGCGCACCACCCTTTGTTTAGACCCGTTGTAGTTCATGAGTTCGGCCACAGTTTTGGAGGCCTTGCGGATGAGTATTTTTATGATAATGATGTCTTGACAGATTCTTATGATATTTCCGTAGAGCCTTGGGAACCAAATATTACCACGCGAGTAAACTTTACGGGAAAATGGGAAAATTTAATTCCCGCAAATGTTAAGATCCCTACGGATGTTGAAAAAATTCCGGCGGACATAAAACCGACAGAGGCAGAAGCGCAAGCCGCAAAAACAGCACAAAGCGCTGCATCTGCAGGCAGCATAAAAAGATACGGCAGCAACTTTGTTCCAAAGAATATTTTAAGGGTGACCCTGCAGGGTAAGTTTGACAAAAACGGCAAACTGAAAATGCTCAAGGGAACTCCGGATGAAATCAAAACAAAAGCAGAAAAACTTGGATTGGTTGTAGAACAATATGAGAGCAGGGAGAAGGGTGTCCTTGTAAATACCGCATCATTTGGCAACAACAAACTAAAGCACCCCGGAGAACTTCCGGTTGGAATGTATGAAGGCGGAGGCTACTTATTCAAAGGTATTTACAGAGGTAACTACGATTGCCGCATGCGTACAAATCAGTACCCCACATTCTGCCCTGTCTGCCAACAGGCCATACAAAGGATGATTGATTTCTATACCAAATAGTCCAAACCGGACCGTGCGCTAATATCTTCTTTTTGGATTCTTTGGGAACCATCCCTTCCTTACCCGTTCCCTTTGCTGGAATAGTTCCTTAATGCTCCAAAGACAAGTGAATCCTGTAATCCCCAGAATAGCAGACAGTATCACGCTCTCCGCAAACAGTGCCCAAATAATCAGCGACAGTCCTGCCAGAAGAAACAACAGCCAGATTTTTACGCCAAAATAGTACTCCCCCTTGATTACCACCGGATGAAAAATCCCGATAATCAAAAACGCCGCCGCTCCAATTATGATTCCCGTATAGTTCATTTTTTTCTTAAATATAATATATTTTAAATAAGTACCATCCAGAACTTTGTGTAAACAATAAATTCTCACGGTTGAAGTCTATCCCCTCATTTGTCAACAAACTGATTAAAAAACAGCCTCTTTGCCTGTCGCAATCCGTCAATGTGGTTTCAATTCTATAGTAGTCTGATTAAAAGGCCCGCCTTAACCGCAGCTTCTAAAGTTGCTGCAAATTTCAATTCTATAGTAGTCTGATTAAAAGCACTGCTGTTTTATCTGCTTTTAAATTTATTGGATTAGGTAACCAATAGTCTATATCTGTAACTAAATGATTTAAATTATTATCGATTTTTGATGTATAATATAGTCCGCTTACTGATGTTGATTGACCTTTAGAATAAGTAACTATTCCGCTCCATTCACCTTGATAATTAGCTAAT
>Ga0172378_10005767_pt1 | contig 11567 bp, 14 predicted proteins | sample GrowelOW332metaG_FD_119755 | JGI IMG/M metagenome (GOLD analysis project Ga0172378, IMG submission 119755) | Groundwater microbial communities from an aquifer near a municipal landfill in Southern Ontario, Canada - Pumphouse #3_1 metaG | ecosystem: Environmental > Aquatic > Deep subsurface >... | reverse complement strand
TCCCTTCGTTCTGTTGTGGGCAAACCGATCAAGTTCATTGGTGTTGGTGAGAAGATCGAGGATCTTGATCCCTTCTATCCAGACCGTATCGCAAGTCGAATTCTCGGGATGGGCGACATTGTCTCACTTGTTGAGAAAGCACAGAGTGTTGTCGATGAGAATGAGGCAATTCGCATGCAGGAGAAGATGGCAAAGAACACCTTCGATCTGCAAGACTACCTTGACCAATTGAACTCGATGGATAAGATGGGTTCGATCGACCAGCTCCTGGAAATGATTCCCGGTGCAAAGGGTCAGGTCAGCGAAGATGACATTGATACAGAGGAAATTCGTCGAGAGAAAGCAATTATCCTTTCAATGACCTATGCGGAACGAGCGAATTACCATATAATGGGACCGACAAGACGTAAACGTGTTGCAAAAGGAAGCGGAACCACCGTTTCTGACGTAAATCGTTTGCTGAAAAAGTTTGAGAAAATGCGACTTACGATGAAGAAGTTAGCAAAAAATAAAAAATACCAGGCTGCAATGCTTAAACAGATGGGTATGTAGAGTTGAATTCGTAGGAGGAATTGACGTGAGCACAAGCATGAGACTGAAGAGATTTGGTACAAAGAAGAGACCTGACTACCGTATCGTGGTGATGGACTCCAGGGCAAAGACCCAGGGCAGAACCCTCGATGAGGTTGGTCAGTACCATCCTCTGGCTGAGAAAGATCAGCAGGTTGTCTTGAAAGTTGAGAAGATTCAGGACTGGCTCGCCAAGGGTGCACAGCCCAGCGATACCGTAAGAGCCCTGCTCAATAAGAATGGCGTGACGGTGACCAGAACTGTCCAGGAATAACTTCCAGGAGATGGTTGTGGAAAAAGATCTTGTTGAATACATTGTAAAATCACTAGTTGATGTCCCTGACGAGGTCAGTATCAATGTGATCGAGGGTGAAAAATCCACGATTCTTGAGCTGAAGGTAGCCAGCGAGGATGTCGGCAAGGTGATCGGCAAGCAAGGCCGTATTGCAAAGGCGATCAGGACCATCCTGAGCGCCTCAGCCACCAAGGGTGGCAAGCGTGCCGTGCTGGAAATACTGGACTGACCTATGGAAGAGTTGCTCTGGACTGCTACCGTAAAAGCTCCTTTTGGAGTGAACGGTGAGGTGAAAATTCACCCTCACAATGATGACTGTGCCTACCTTGCGAAAATCAAGGAGGTTGTGTTGCGTGCGAAGGATGGATCAGAGCAAACTTTCTCTATAGAAAGTTTTCGCATGATGGGTTCACAGCCCTTGATGAAATTCGCGGGGTTTGATAATCCCGAGGATGCAAGGGTGCTTAATGGTCGACATCTGATGGTTCCCAGAAAATGGGCAGCCCCTTTGAAAAAGGGCCAGTACTACGTTGCTGATCTTATCGGTTGTGCTTTGGTGCATGATGGTGAGCATTTGGCTGAAGTCGTCAGTAGTGTCGATGGTGCACAGGCTGTGATGCTTGAAGTCCGTAGCCCAGATGGTTCCTTGTATATGGTTCCATATCTCAAGGAATTCATTGGCGAAGTTAGCCTGGAGGACCGGACGATTGAGTTGAAGACTCCCTGGATTCTCGCGTGAAGATTCAGATAGTCACCCTGTTTCCAGAAATACTGGAAGGGTTTTTCGAAAACTCGATCATGAAGAGGGCTGTGCAAAGCGGTTCAGTTGAGTATGAGTTCGTAAACTTCAGAAGCTTTGCGACAGACAAGCATCAAAGCTGTGATGACGTTCCCTATGGTGGTGGCGCTGGAATGGTGATCAAATGCGATCCCCTCTGCAAGGCGCTCGATTCCATCAAGGCAAAAGAGAAGCGGGTGGTATATGCTTCCCCCTCTGGAAAGCGTCTAAGTCAAGCCTATGCCGAAGAGCTGAGCAAGGAAGATGAACTGGTCTTTATCTGTGGCCATTATGAAGGTATTGACCAACGGGTGATTGACCTATATGTTGATGACGAGATTAGTATCGGGGATTATGTAATCAGCAGCGGCGAGGTTTCCACCTTGGTAATCATAGACGCTGTATACCGTTTGATTGACGGTGTGATTAGTAGTGATTCACTCAGTGAAGAGAGTTTTCACGGTGGATTACTTGAATATCCCCAGTATACAAGGCCTGAGACCTATTGCTCAAAAGATGTCCCTGATGTATTATTGAGCGGGCATCACGCCAAAATTGGCCAGTGGCGACTACAGAAACGGTTGGAAAAGACCTTGTTGAACCGACCGGATTTGTTGGAGACGGCATCACTTGATGTGAACTCCAGAAAGATTTTAAATGCATTGAAAGAACATAGTGCGAAGGGGACCGGAGACGATGGATGTAATTAAGGCTATTGAGTCGGAACAGATGAAGGAAAATGCAGAGAACTTCTGCGTTGGTGATACCGTTAAAGTGTTTTTCAAGATTGTTGAAGGCACCAACGAACGTGTCCAGGTGTTTGAAGGCCTGGTCATTGCAAAGAACAATGGTGGAATTCGCAGGACTTTTGTGGTCCGTAAGATTTCCTACGGTGTAGGTGTGGAAAGAATTTTCCCCTTGCACTCACCTCGTGTTGAAAGAATCGAGGTTGTTCGCAGAGGTCGTGTCAGAAGAGCTAAGCTCTACTACATTCGCAAGAAGGTGGGCAAGAAGGCGAAAGTCAAAGAGCTCATCCGCAGAAAGAACGCCTAAGGCGTTTACCAAGCGAATATCTGGAGGGGACGGCGTGCAGTCGTCCCTTTTTGTGTATCCTGAGTGCTTGTCGCTGGCGGAAAAACAGGATAGTCTTGCAGACACGAGGTAGGCAATGGAAACGGAAAAGAAACAAACAGGGACCCAGGGACGGCAAAAACGACGTACCCGTTCCAAGAAGCAGTCCAAGGCCAAGGGTTCTCCCAAGGAAAAGGCAAAGAAGGGTAGTGGTAAGAGCAATCTACTCCCTGAACAACGTAAACCCTATCATAGTAATCTTCCCCAACTTCCTGTAAGGAAGGTGCTTGAGCCGAAGGAGACCTGTGTGCTCTGTGGAGAAGTCATAGATGGTATTGCAAGTGCCCTTACCCATCCTGATGGGGGATTCTGTCATTTTGATTGTGTTCTTAATCAGATCCGGGAACAAGAGAAGCTTTCACCTTCCCAGAAAGTCAGCTATATCGGCAAAGGAACCTTTGCTGTAGTGAACCAGGAAGAGAATGGATCGTTCAGTTTTGCAAAAAAGATTGCTTGGGAAAGCTCTGAGGCTTTTGCCAAGATGAAGCAATACGTGGAGGAAATCAAGAAATGAACAGAAAAGAGCGTATTGCCATGCTTCCCGGTTCTTTCGATCCACCCACAAACGGACATATCGATATCATCGAGCGGTCTTCCCATCTCTTTGAGAAACTCTATGTGGTGGTTGCCGACAATGTGCAGAAGCAGTGTCTGTTTACCGCTGATGAGAGGATGGACATGCTCAAGGATATTCTCAAGGAACATGAAAACATCGAAGTGGTGAGTTATCGTGGGCTGGTAGTAGATTTTGCCCGTGAGCATGGGGTAGGGGTAATGGTACGAGGAGTCCGGGCTTTGGTTGATTTTGGGTATGAGTTTGAATTGGCGATGACCAACAAGCAGCTAAATCCTGACTTGGAGGTACTTTTTATGCCGACAAGTCCTAAATATTTTCAACTGAGAAGTAGTGCAATCAAGGAAATGGCGGCCTATGGGGCCGATATCTCCCCAATGGTACCCCCACTTGTCGTACAAATGATGAGAAATCGAATCAAGTTGTTGACGCTTTAGTGCTTTTCCGTTATTCTTCCTTACGTGTCAAAAATTAGCATAGTGTAAGAGGTTATCAACATGGCAACACCGAAATATAAGACTTCCAAAGCAAGCGCAGCATCAAGAAAGGCTGCTAATATGCGTCTTGCAACCCCGACACTCTCTCGTTGTAGCACCTGTGGAAATATGGTTCTTCCTCACCGTGTCTGCCCGAAGTGCGGTTTCTACCGCGGCGTGCAGGTCATTGAGTTGCAGGATAAATAAATACGACGATCAGAGGAGTTAGATAATGGATAGCAAAGAAGTATTTGAAAAAGTTAAATCATTGATTGCAGAGAAGCTCGAGATTGATGAAGGCAAAATTACCATGAACGCTTCCTTCAGAAAGGATCTTGGCGCAGACAGCTTGGACACCTATGAGCTGGTATACGCTATCGAGGAAGAGCTTGGCATCTCCATCCCTGATGAGAAAGCCAACGAGTTCGAAACCGTTAAGGACGCAGTCGACTTCCTTTCCGCACAACTGTAAGGATTTCCCTGTCTATGGAGAGTAGCCTCTTCAAGAGAGCTCCCGCAATCTCATCAGAAAGAGAGCGGGAGCTTCTTCTATTCATTGAAAAGAGCGAGATGGAGATCAATGATCTCTCCTTGCTCAATCTTGCATTCACACACCGCAGTTTTGCCAACGAAACCAACGAACTAGTGGACACCAATGAACGTTTGGAGTTTCTCGGTGATAGTGTGCTTGGTATGTGTGTAGCGGACTGGCTTTTTAGAAATCTTCCTGCAAAAGCGGAGGGAGATTTCTCAAAAATCAAGAGCATCGTAGTCAGTGAGGATAGTCTTGCCATGATCGCTCGTTCCCTTGATGTTGATAAATATCTACTTATCGGGAAAGGGGAAGAGAACAGTGGAGGAAGGAATAAAAAAGCCTTGCTCGCTGACTGCATGGAGGCAATCTTTGCAGCCTGTTATCTTGATAGTGGGTTCGAGGCCGCAAAGAAATTTATTATGCGGTACTTGGAAAACCAGATCAGGGCAGTACTGGAAGATGATTATCATCGTGATTACAAGACAGCGCTACAGGAATACATGCAGAAGCGATGGCGCATGGTACCTACCTATACACTTATCAAGAAGACCGGGCCTGAACATGATTTCACCTTTTTCATGCAAGTGGATGTAAATGGCCGGGTTTTTGGTCCTGCACAGGGACGAAACAAGAAACAGGCCGAACAACGTGCAGCAAAGCTTGCCTACGATCAGCTGGTAAAAGTGGAAAAGGACTGATAGTTTTTTGCTATCTCCAATAGTTGTTCTTTCGTATTCTGAGCGGGATCATCAAGTACTGTTTCCAACAGGTAATCAAGGGTTCTCCCAAGTTGTTTTCCCTTAGGGATTCCCGCCTTCATCAAATCATTGCCATTCACGGCCAAGTCCTTGATGGACAGGGCATCCTGGGCATCAAGGATACCCTTGATCCGCTCTTCCAATTCCTCAAGCAATCTGATATCTGCCTTACCATGGATGGCTATCTGGTCAGCTATCCTAAGGCTGAAGAGCATGCCCACATGTTCCTTGCCTACACGGGTGAGAAAGCGCCTGACAGCGCTGTCACTCCAGTTGCTCTGGTAACTGAACATATGATGGCGGACCAAGAGGCTGACAAGACGGATTTGCTCATTGCTTGCCTTCAGTCGTCTCATGACCTTGATGGTGAGTTTCTCTCCAACCAGGTCATGGTTGTAGAAGGTGTTGCGTTCCGCTCCTTCTTCCATCACCTCAATCTTTCCAATATCATGGAAAAGGGCGGCAAGGCGTACCTCCAGACGGTCTGAGAGGGCTACGGAAGCTTGGCAGGTGCTGATGGCATGTGAGAGTACATCCTCATGGTGCATACCCTTCTGGTCAATCTGATCTCCTGCTGCAAGTTCGGGAAGAATAATTGGCAATATGCCACACTCCCTCATGTAGTTGAGTCCCACCTCGGGATGATCGGAGAGTACAAGCCTGAAGAGCTCTTCACGGATACGTTCGCTGCTTACATTTAGAAGATTCTCCCTGCAGGTATGCATGGCCTTGAGGGTATCTTCTTCAATGATGAAATTGAGCTTGCCTGCAAAGCGGCATGCTCTCAGGATTCTCAGTCCATCTTCCTCAAATCGTTCTTCGGGATTTCCAATTGCTCTGATGATCCTATTTTTCAGATCTTTCTTTCCACCACAAAGATCGATGATCTTGCTATCATTCAAGTCAACCGCAAAGGCATTAATGGTAAAGTCCCGTCTTTTCAGGTCCTCTTCAAGATTCGTGATAAAGGTCACACTGCTGGGGTGCCTTCCGTCCTGGTAGGAACCTTCACTGCGGAAGGTGGTTACCTCGAAGCTGTGTTTCTCGTAACGCACCGTGACCGTGCCATGGTCAATTCCAGTGGGGATGACAGCCTTGAAGAGGCTCATGACCTCCTCTGGTTTTGCATCGGTGGTAAAATCGAAGTCTTCGTTGCTGATACCCAGCAGATGGTCACGAACGGCACCCCCTACAATATAGAGGCTGAAACCTGCTTGCTTGAACTGTTGTGAGAACCTCTGGATCACAGATGGAATTGGGAATTGCTGCATAACAAGACAGTATCGCGACAACGGAAGAAGGTCAACGGAAAAACCAGTCACAAAGGTTGTCATGAACACGTATTCTGAATAGAATGACATCTATGCGATAACCCGATAAGGGCAAGTTGAAGGAGTGTGTATGTTTCGTCCAGTAACCACCAAAGTGGACTTTCCTGCGATGGAAGAGAACGTTCTCTCTTTTTGGGAGACAGAGGATATTTTCAAGAAATCAATCGAAACGCGGTCTGAAGAGAATGAATACGTTTTCTACGACGGACCTCCGTTTGCGACCGGGCTTCCCCATTTTGGGCATCTGGTTCCAGGAACCATAAAGGATGCCATTCCCCGGTATCAGACCATGAAAGGCAAACGGGTCAGACGTGGTTTCGGTTGGGACTGTCATGGGCTACCTGTTGAGTATGAGATGGAGAAGACGCTGGGCATCAGCGGACACTCTGCGATTACCGAGTATGGTGTGGCCAAGTTCAATGAGCAATGTCGCTCAATCGTCTTGCGATACACCGAAGAGTGGAAACAGACGATTAATCGCATGGGACGTTGGGTTGACTGGGAGCATGGCTATCGCACCATGGATACCAACTATATGGAGTCCATCTGGTGGGTATTCAAGACACTCTTTGAGAAGGGCTATATCTATGAGGGGTACAATATCCTTCCATACAGCCCAGCCTTGGCAAGTCCTCTCTCAAATTTCGAGGTTAACCTCGGAGGTTACCAGGATGTCGTGGATCAGGCTGTAACCGTTCGATTTGCAGCTGATGGGCAGGAGAATACCTATTTCCTTGCTTGGACGACTACACCCTGGACGCTTCCAAGCAACCTTGCGCTTGCCTTTGGTCCAGACATCGACTATGTGAAGGTCAAGGATAAGAGTGATGGGAATTTCTACATCCTGGGTAAAGCACGCCTCGATCATTACTACAAGGACGAGGAAACCTATGAGATTGTTGATGAGCAGAAGGGTACCTTCTATGAAGGTATGCGTTATAAGCCCTTGTTCCCATACTTTGCAGATCTCAAGGAGCAGGGCGCCTTTGTCTGTGTGATGGGTGATTATGTAACCACCGAAGATGGTTGTGGTATTGTCCATACAGCACCCGGTTTCGGTGAAGATGACTATCAGGTGCTCAAAGGAACAGACATTCCTGTTGTTTGCCCTGTTGATTTGGAGTGCCGTTTTACCGATGAGGTGCCGGACTTCTCTGGTCGTTTCGTCAAGGATACAGATAAGGATATCATCTCTTATCTGAAGGAGCATGAGCTGCTGGTGAAGCGGGAGAACTACCTTCACTCGTATCCCTTCTGTTACCGTACCAAGAAGCCGTTGATCTACCGTGCCATGAGTTGCTGGTTTGTAGACATCCAGAAGATCAAGAAACACATGCTTGATGCAAATGAGCAGATTTACTGGATGCCTGAACATCTCAAGTATGGCCGATTTGGCAAATGGCTTGAAGGAGCTCGTGATTGGGCAATCAGCAGGAACCGGTTCTGGGGGAACCCGATCCCGGTTTGGAAGTGCGATGGCAGTGACTATCTAGAGGTAATCGGAAGCAGGGAAGAGCTGGAAGCAAAGTGTGGGCAGAAGGTTGAAGATCTGCATAAGCATTATGTTGATGATCTGACCTGGCCAAGTCCTGACGGCAAGGGAACGATGCGCCGTATCGGCGATGTCCTTGACTGCTGGTTTGAATCGGGTTCCATGCCCTATGCTCAGCAACACTACCCATTTGAAAATAAAGAGTATTTTGAAAATAACTTCCCCGCTGACTTCATCTGTGAAGGCTTGGACCAGACTCGTGGTTGGTTCTATACCTTGACGGTTATTGCAGCAGGACTCTGGGAGAAACCAGCGTTTACCCACTGCATCACCAACGGCATTGTTCTGACAGCCGATGGGAAGAAGATGAGCAAGAGTGAACGCAACTATACCGATCCGATGGAGATTGTAAACGCCTACGGTGCAGACAGTCTTCGTTTTGCCTTGATGAATAGTGCTGTCGTTCGTGCAGAGGATCTGAAGTTCAGTGAGGAGTCGGTAAAGGAAGTACTCAAGACCTTGATCATCCCTCTCTGGAATGCCTACTCATTCTTCGTAACCTACGCGAATATTGATGGGTATGAACCATCTGAAACAGCCTTTGAGGATCTTACGAACCCGATGGACCGCTGGATTACCAGTGCAACCCAACGATTCGTGCAGACTGCCACCGATTCTTTTGATGCCTATGATATCCAGAAGGCGTGTGCATCCTTTGTTCCGTTCATCGATGACCTGAACAATTGGTACATCCGCCGAAGCCGAAGGCGCTTCTGGAAGGGTGAGAACGATACGGACAAGAAGCAGGCGTATGATACCCTCTACAAGGTCCTGATGACCTTCATCAAGGTTGTGGCCCCGATCATTCCGTTTACAAGTGAGGAGATTTACCAGAACTTGAAACGGGGAGATATGGCTCAGAGTGTGCATCTCTGTATGTATCCTGACTATGATGAGAGCCAGAGGGATTGGACGCTTGAAAGCCAGATGTCCCTGACCCAGAAGGCTATTGCCATGGGTCGATCGCTGAGAGCTTCCAACAACCTGAAGATTCGTCAGCCTCTGCAGAAGCTTTTCCTCGTCGACAGGGAAGAGGATGAACGGGAAATTCTGGCAAGCATGGAGTCAATCATTGCAGAGGAACTGAATGTCAAGGAAGTGCATCTGCAATCTGATGAGTCCTCTCTTGTAGAGTATAGTGCAAAGGCCAACTTCAAGGTTCTGGGAAAATCCCTGGGCAAGGATATGAAGGAAGTTGCATCCATGATTGCTGATTTCGATGGAGAGAAGATCGCTTCCATCCTTGACGGCACACCACACACACTCTCTTACAGCAATGGCGAGATTTCAATCACCAAGGATGAAATCATTGTCCAGAGGACTGAAATGGAAGGTGTAAAGGTACTGAATGATGGATCGCTAACCGTAGGGTTCGATACCAAGGTTACCCAGGAACTCGCAGATGAGGGAATTGCACGTGATATCATTCGCTCTGTGCAGAACCTCAGAAAAGAGAGTGGGTTTGCCGTATCTGACCGGATTGTACTGACTTATGATGGTGATGAGGTGATTCAGCGGGTCTTTGACCAGCATGGACAAACCATTGCAAAGGAGACGTTGTCCAATACCTTGCGCTCTGGTACACTGACAGGAGAAGGTATTGATTGCAATGACCATATGGTGAGGTTGCAAGTAGAGAAGGATTAAGCGTGATGAAACATTTTGCCAGGCTGGTTCCTATCGGGTTTCTTTTGGTGCTCTTCCTCTCTTCCTGTGCCACAACGGCAAGGAAGGAGGTTCCCTATTTTGATTTCCAGGGAATGGCGGACAGTGGTGTCATTGTTGTAACCGTGGATGCCCAGAAGGAGAGCGAACTCATCAAAGGCGTTTTTGCCGATATGCAGGAGTTTGCTGATCGAGCCGAGCGAATCTCTCTCTCTCTTTCCCCAAGATTGGATGCGTACCCGTTGGAAGTTGAGGAGTTGGATGCCTATGGGGTGGTCGAGGGAGACTATCCCAAGTGGCTGGCAAACACTTCCATGATGTACTCCAGGGAGCTCAAGAGGCAGTATGCCCAGGATGATCTTACGTACTTCCAGCAGAAGGAAGGGGATTTGAGCATCTACGCTCCCAATAATGATAAGATACTCTTCACCAATAGGGAGTACCCAGAGGTGTATGAGCTTTACGATGCTGAGCGGAAGTTAATAGATTTGCCCACGGCAAATGATATGGCTTCCTCAAACATCGCGGTCTACTCATTGGAGCCTAAGACGTTTTTTGATCTTGGTCTGGAATTGCCGGATACGGTGATCACCCAGGCAAAGGTGATGCTTTTACTGATAAACCAGAAAGAGGATGGGGGATACAGCCTAGATGCTTATATCACGATGGACACCCCCAAACTTGCCACTACACTGTCCCAGATGGTAAGAACTGGATACTTGGCTCGGCTGAAGAGGGAGAAGATTCCCTTCAAGATAGCCGACTTGATGAAGATGTTCCTGATTGAAGATGATCTAGTAACGATCAAACATATGGATTTGGGTGAAGAGCAAATGAACAATCTCAAGCAGAGCTTGAGTGGTTTGCTGTAAACCCATAAGAGGAGATACCACATTATGCCTTCGTATGAATATGAGTGCCAGCTTTGCAAGGCACGGGTTGAATTGGTCCAGTCCCTGGATAAGCATGAGCCTCCTGCTGTCTGCCCTTCTTGTAATATGGAACATACCATGAGGCGGGTGAACAAGCCCTCTTCATTCCATGCTGAACATAACGGGCAACCTGCTGAAGTAGAGCAGGTAGATGAGAAGGAGTAGTCTTTTGGAAACGAAACAGAAACGAATTCTAACCGGTGACAGAACAACAGGTAAACTGCACCTCGGTCATTATGTAGGCTCCCTGAAGAGCAGGGTTGAGTTGCAGCATACCTATGAGACATTCATTCTCCTCGCTGATGTTCAGGCGCTTACCACGCATTTTGAAGATCCTGAGTTGATCAACAGCAGTATTTATGATGTAGCAATTGACAACCTTTCAGTGGGCTTGGATCCTGAGAAAGCTACCTTGGTACAGCAGTCACAGATCACTTCCATTGCTGAGCTGACGGTCTTCTATTCAATGATTGTAACGGTAAACCAACTTCGTCATAACCCCACGATCAAGACAGAGGCAAAGAACTATGGGTATGCTGACCTTACCTATGGTTTTCTTGGATATCCTGTCAGCCAAACTGCTGACATTACCTTCTGCAACGCAGATTTGGTACCGGTAGGGGAAGACCAGGTCCCGCATATTGAACTTGCCCGCAAGATTGTCAGGAAGTTCAACGATATGTATGGGACCAGTATTGTTGTACCCCAGGCAAAGCTCAGTACAGTTGGCAGACTCGCTGGACTGGACGGGAATGCAAAGATGGGCAAGAGTATGGGCAACGCAATCTACCTCTCTGATACCCCGGAGGCAGTATGGGAGCGTGTACGCAATGCTGTTACCGATCCTGCGCGTGTTACGATCAAGATTCCCGGTACTCCCGAGATTTGTAATGTGTACAAGTACCACTGTGTGTTCAATGAGGCGGAAAAGGATAACATTGCTGAAATGTGCAGAACTGCTCAGATTGGT
>Ga0172378_10005766_pt1 | contig 11567 bp, 7 predicted proteins | sample GrowelOW332metaG_FD_119755 | JGI IMG/M metagenome (GOLD analysis project Ga0172378, IMG submission 119755) | Groundwater microbial communities from an aquifer near a municipal landfill in Southern Ontario, Canada - Pumphouse #3_1 metaG | ecosystem: Environmental > Aquatic > Deep subsurface >... | reverse complement strand
TTTTTTTATTTTGCAATACTAAGATAAGACATTTAGGGCTGATTTCCTCTTTTGGAAACCAGCCCTTTTTAGTTCCGATTATTTAATTCGAAAAAACTTTTAGCGGACACTAATAATATTTTATATTCTTCATTTTTATTTAATTTTAAATTATTTATTATTTTCCTAATCCTAAATTTTGATACAGAGATGGTACTTTTTTTTTTTAAAACACATATAAATATCGAGACAAAACATAAACAAGAAAACTTCATTAAGAACTTATGATATACTATTTAAACAAATCGATTAATGAAAGTAATCCTGTATAAGAAATAACACAGGAAAAAATAAAAGCACCAATAAGACTAATATTCATAAATATTCCCGCCCTATGTTTCCCCATAAGTTTTTTCCTGTTAATTAAAACAATTATACTTCCTACAACAACAGGCAAAATAAATACAGTAAAAACCTGAGTAGTTATCTGTGCAATAATAGGATTACATCCCAATACAGGAACCATTAAACTCAATATTGCAGCAATACCAGTCAGTATTTTAAAATGTTTTGATTTTAGATCAAATTTATCTCCTTTATAATCACTATATAATAATGGTGCAATCATTAAAATCGGAAAAATTGATGAAAGACCTGCGCTTAACGTTCCGACCATAAATAAAGCAACGGCAAATTTTCCGGCCATTGGTTCCAATGTAGTAACCATATCCAGTACTTTGGTAACTGTATTCCCTGTTCCATATATCACCCCTGTTGCACAAACCATTACAGAGGCACTAATTAAAAATATCAGGATTCCTGATGTTAAAGCATCCTTGGACTGATGTTTTAAATCTTTTTTCGTCCAGCCTTTGCCTGCAAGAATAAGAGGACGTGACACAAATGTTGCCGCTGCCATAGTAGTACCAACAAATGCAGCAGTCATCAACTTACCACCTTCTTCATCAGGTATCTGAAATTTAAAACCTCGTGCTATTTCAGAAGCAGAAGGAAATGTTATAAACATTGAAACAAAGAATGATATTCCCATAATTGTAACGAAAAGAACCAATACCTTTTCAAAAAATGAGTAGTTCCCAATTGATAACAAACTATACATTACAACAATTATAATAATTGCTATGATAAGGACATACCAATACTCATTGCTACTCATATTGTCCCCTCCGAAAAACATAAAAAGTACTTCATATATTGCATTGGAAGATAGACCAAGTATTCCTGAAAGGGATCCCCATTGAGAAACTGAAATACTAATGATTACAAGCCAGGATATAAATACCCCATACTTAAAGTTTTGCCGGTAAGAATGGATCGCAGTATCACCCGTAACCAAAGCATAACGACCGTATGCTTCCATTAAAACCCAGGAAAAAATGCACTTAAAGACAAAACCCATAAAAGTTGCATCCCATACATACTTCCTGCCTTTGTCATTGAAGTAATACTCCCTGTCCCTATGGTGAATCCTATACAAAAAATTCCGGGACCAACAGATAACAATAATTTCCAAATCTTTGATAAAATTCTATTTTTCATAGAAAATAATTAACAATATTTAAAAAAAACCTTCCATTATCTGAATAATCAGGCGCAATAGACGCCTCCATTAATATCAATAGTCGCTCCGGTAATAAAGCCATCGTATTCTGACGCTAAGAAACATACAACTCTTGCTACATCGTCGGGATTCCCTGATCTTCCAATAGGAATTCCATTAATTGTCTTTATTGCTGACTCTCTTGTTGTAAATGTCTTATGAAATAGAGTCCCTTCAATAAAACCAGGTGCAACAGCATTTACCCTGATTCCCTGCGGACCAAGTTCTGTTGATAAAGACCTTGTCCATGTAAGTACAGCCCCCTTTGCGATAGAATACACAAGAGATCCATTATGTCCTCCTTTTCTTCCTGCCAGAGAAGAAACATTTATTATAGATGATCCTTCCTTTTTATTTAAAAACGGAACTATTTCACGCGTAACCAACATCATCGTAGTCATGTTAATTTCAACAACAGAATTCCAAAAAGCCAAATCCACTTCAGACAATCGTTTTCTTCCTACAAGAGAACCCGCATTATTTACTAGTATGTCGATAACAGGAAACTGAGCTGTAGCTTCGCCGATACATCTTTTTACTTCATCTTCATTTCTCAGATCTCCACGAATACAAATTGCTTTTTGTCCTTTTCCTTCAGCTACTTTTTTTAAACGTTCAGGTTCTTTTTCTGAATGAAAATAATGCATACAGATATTACATCCTGCGTCAATAAGTTCGCTGGCAATTGCTGCACCAATTCCCTGAGAGGTCCCGGAGACAAATGCTGTTTTACCTTTTAAGTTTTTCATTTTTTTAAAATTATTTCGAGTTTTTGTTGTTTTTTAATAGTCTTATTCAGATAAATAATACATTCTTGTTTATAAGTCATTCCGGTTTTATACTCACCAGGGAGTAGTTTCCGACCATCAATTTTAATATCCTTTATCCTGTCATTATTAAGTCCTTCACAAATTAAAACAGGTTCTTTTATCTTTTGACGTTCCGGGATAAAATCAAGTTTTATAGTACTTTTTACTACATTTATTTTGAGGCAATATGCGCGTTGATGAACGTCATATCCTGTGAATATTAGAGATTTAGTTCGGGGAATTATTTTTCCAGGATTTAACCACGACAGCCCATATTTTTTTGATTCATCTGAATTTTCAGGAGTAATTCCAATTAAAACAGTGAAAGTATTTGGGTTATGAATAGAATCGACTTTGCTTGCTATTGAACCTATATTACCGTGTGACGGACGATGATTCCCAATCAGGTTATAACCATCAATCTCATATTCAGAAGCAGGCCAGTGTCCACGATGATTGGCAACACTATATTTACGCATAGGGCATAAAGAAATTGTTCCGGCACTTACTCCGGGATTTATATCTTTTCTGTAAGTAAAAACAGCAAACGGATGGTAACGATTTTTTAGGTTGACCTCAATCATAAAATCCTCACTGCTCTTGAAAAAAGACTCACGAAATTTTTCCCCGTTCATGATAAAATCCGCCGTAGTATAGGCTTTCCCTTTAAAATTACTAAGTTTTGCCACAAAACCATCAAACATATCTTTTCCCTGCATTGCAGGTGGGTTTACAGGTATAATTTCAAAAAACTCATGGTTATCATTACTGTTTGACCACAGATTAACATAACGCGTCCCTACTCCATCAGGATAAAAATAATAGTACTCATCCACCCATTCATTCCTATGAATTTTATAGTGAGCATCAGTAAGTGCATAACGCCAGTGGATGACAATCCTTGCCTGTGATTTTTCGACGATCTCTACCTTAGAATATTTGCACCTGCGATCCTGCATAGCTTCTGTACATCCCTGCGTTGAGAAGCCACGTGATTCCACAAATTCGTATGTCAGTGCTACCTGACCTACATCCCACCAGGGAACATTACTTGCTTTTTCCCAAAAAACATATTTTTGTCCGTCAGAAAAATGGATTTGAACAGCACTCCCTTCCATACCACCATACTGATAGTTACCTTCAAAGGCATCAAACTGTCTGGGAGGATCAATATTAAACTTTGTAAACGGCTGGACAAATGAAGTAATTACCTCAGAAGTATTTTTATCAATCAATACTGATTTAAAAAAATAATTACCCCCCCTTAATTTTCGCAAAAAATCTGTATTAAATATTTTTTGAAAATCATTCTGTCTTGTTAAATCAGTAATTAAAGTATCTGCAAATAGCTTGTTTTTATCATTTTTAAGCTCAATTTTTAAATTAGAACGATTAAGTGTCTTCTGATCCGTAAGAAGCCGGTAAGATACCGGTGTGTTTTTATGATTTTCCCGTAAATACAAAGAAGAAAGGTCAAAATCAATAAAAGGAGGAATAGTCAAAACATAATTCGTTTTATAAATTGAATGTCCGGTATTTTTTTCTAACAACTCTATGCTTAATTTTGACTCTCCTGACTCCTGAATAAAAAAATCAGTCCTAAAAATATTGGATCCGTCGGTTTCAATTATCTTCTTCTGTTCCCAGACTTTTTTACTACGAGATTGCGTCCTGATATGTAATATTAATCCTTTATCTGAAGAAACAGGAGAATTAAACTCAACTCCAAGAAAATTTATTCCTACATTGGATGGAGGAACATTATTCCCGCCAAAAACAAAACTTGCATTTTTAAAAAATAGATTTCTGATGTTTATTTTATAATTTCCAAAGACTACATCCCCAAAATCTATTGGCTCCTGAAAATTGGAAAATGTTTCCCATATTCCGTCCCTGGTCAGATTCCATGCACTATACTCTGCAATAGAATAATCTTCACGGGGATTAAGAACTTTTTTAATAGCCGGATGTCTTACACGCGCAACGTTAAAGCCCCATGTCATTCCGTCTTCAATTTTGGTTATTCCAAGGGTGGTTGCGTCAATTTCAATCTCAGCAATCCATTTATCTTTTTGAATACTTGTCCTGGCTTTCCATTTACAGTTCCATCCCATATTTGCTTCATTGACACGAACGTGAGGAAAACGAAGAAATAATTTCCGGTCAAGCTGCCTCCCTTTTGGATTTACAGCTAACTCATAATAATTCCGGTGATCATGATTAATATCAATAAAAACTTCTACGCGATCATCAAAAATAATATCCGGATCATCCCATCCTGTAGTATTTGCTTTTATACTCTCAATTTTAGGATCGTAGCATATAAAAGCAACATAAAGCTTATTTTTATTTCTAAAAGCATAACATTCGGTTGGATATTTTGCAACCTTACCAATATTATTTCCGGCTGTTTGAATAAAAGATGGGAACTTAAAGGCATTGCTCCAGGAAACTTCTTTTAGACAACCATCAACAGTTATATCACCGGATAACTTCGGTATTCCGACTATTTTTAAAGGATAACCAAAGGATTCTTTTTTTGAGTTAACGGAACCGGCATAAATAAAATTAGAAAGAAATAAAAATATCGTAAAAAGTAAAATTTTAAAAAAAGATGACTCTTTCTTTAATCCAACATATTTGTTAAATAAAAGATGAAGTAAAAATACTTTTTTTATACCTTTATTATTTTTCATAATAATATTTTTTATAGAATTTATATCAATGATATGATCAATCGTATAAATAGTAGAAAGACACTAAGTGTAAAAACGTCTTTATAACTATAATTGATATGATCCGTATATGACTAAAATATGTTTAACTAAACAGATAACCAATACCACCAAAGATTATCATGCTAATTTAGAGATACTTACAGCATGCCCTCTGGCTTCCAGCATATGATCCTTCATGGCATGAAAAGCCCCTTCTTTGTCACAATGTTCAATAGCTTTAATTATATTGCAATGTGCTCTTAATGCAAGAGCAGGAGAATGTGGGTATTCATAAGTCTGCGATATAAATCTAAACATCAATTGAAATACCGGTTCCATAATTACCGGGAAAATAGGATTATTTGTTATTTTTACGATCAAACGGTGAAAATCGATATCATACCTAATCATTTTTTCAGGATCATTTATATTTCGTTCCATTTTTGAATAAATACCTTTCATTTTAATCAAATCATCCTCCGTACGATTGTCCGCAGACAATCGTGCAATTTCCGGTTCTATAATTATTCGTACATCAACAATATTTAACAAGCTGGAATTTCCACATTTCATTTCAAGTAAATGGAACATAGAACCGGTAACAGATAAAAATGGATCTGTAGCGAGATAAAATCCTCTTCCCTTGCGAGCTTCAAGTATACCACTACCAGACATACGGTTCAAGGCCTCCCGCACCACTGTTCTTGAAACGCCGAAATTTTCAGCAAATTCAACTTCTCCCAGAAGTTTATCCCCGGGAAGAAATATTTTCTGATGTATAGCCTCAAGTATTTGTTGTTCAGTCTTTTCACTTAGTGATAGACTTCTTTCAATTTTTGATATTGGATTGCTCATATTGTATATTGTATGACAATTATACAATAAATATTAATAATTAGCAAATAAAAAAATATTAATCCATATTCTAAATCGTTATAGAAAATTGAGCCCATTCCGAAAAGTCGGATATGCAAGTATATATAAGTTTCAGTTAAGATAGTTGCTTTAAATCTTGTGGTATTTAATTATTAATCAATATATTGTATATTATTATTATTCATAATCAATTTTTGAAAACCTACTTTTAATAGTAGGCACAATACTAGGTTTAAAATATTTCCTATATATAATCCTATTCAAACATAGAAGAATTTTATTTTGTAATAAGGAAGATTATAAACTCCTTACTAGATACATTTTTCCCCCAATACTAAATGCTTGCAAACATTTGTAATTTTATGGATTACACAAATATGAGTTTTTAACCAGGAATATATATTCCTAACAGCATTGATAATGATTCTTTTGTATAACTCCCTTAAAAATATATAAATTGCTATTATTCAATAGATTAACAGCATAGAACCTTTTAAAAAAGTGCAAATTCCTGTATCTTTAGGTTATAAAACTTGCACTTTTTGTTATGTTATCAAAAAAAAATAGAGATCAAAAAAAATTGTTTTCAACATTAGAAGACCTTTAGGATCAACAACACCCTCTCTTTAAATTAGCCAATAAGATTACCTGGCAGACACTTGAAAGTAATTTTAGAGTGTTGTATTCTAAACATAAAGGGCGTCCGTCAAAACCCAACATTTTTAATCTCTTACCTGTTTTGAGTATCCGTCAGGAATAAATCATTATCACTGTCACTGGCAAATGACAAATATCGCTCATATTGTTTAAGCACATCACTTAAAATTTCATCTTTACTAAAATACTGAACATCATACCCCAACCGGCCATCAGAAAACTGAGTAACCAGATTAAAATAATCATCTGACGGGAAATCAGGAGTATTATCATCTTCAATAAACATATCGGATATATCGCGCCCTTTAACCACAATAGCATAAGAAAAATTCTTTAGCTTTTCATGCGGTATACAAATTTCAATCCTTTTTAAAGGTATTTTACCATACTTAATATCAGCATCTATGTTTTGTTTAGCCAGTTCCTCTTTAAGCTCCAGAAAAGCAGGTTCTACAACATCTTTCATAAAAACTCTGGCATCTTTCCTTTCATTAAAATTCAAAACCTCCTTAAGCTGTTCCTTCCAGTTCTTTCCTGTCCAGTTTTGAGTACTGTGAGTAAATCGGGTGTCAAAATAATTATTATCCATGTAAATCCCTATTATCATGTTAACTATATATAATAAAATAATAAAAGTAAATGGTAAAGCACTTATAATAGTTACAGTCTGCAAAGACCCCAGACCACCAAGATGAAGTAAACTTAAAGACAATACAGCCATAAGCAATCCCCACATAATTTTCTGCCAAGCAGGAGATTTTTTATTATAATAAGTAGATATATTATTCATCACATATATTCCGGAATCAGCAGAAGTGATAAAAAATATGCATAAAATAAAAATAGAAAGCACTGTTGTTATATAAGACAAAGGCAAAACATCCAGGAACTTAAACAATAATATTTCAGGTCTGCTTATTAAAGCCGAAAAAGCGCCATTCAGATTATTAACATCAAGATAAATGGCAGTACTACCAAAAACAGTCATCCATAAAAAAACAAACAGTGAAGGTACTAATAAAACACCTGTAATAAATCCTCTTATTGTCCTTCCCTTTGATATCCTGGCAATAAATAAGCCAACATAAGGAGACCATGAAATCCACCACGCCCAGTAAAATACAGTCCAGTTATTAAACCATTTGGTATAACCGGGCTGATATGTTCTGGTATTAAACATTAAATTTATAAAATCAGAAAAATAATTACCCAAACCATCAGAAAAAGCGCCTAAAATAAAAACCGTTGGCCCTGCAATAATAACAAATAACAATAAAAGGCAAGCCAGAATGATATTGATATTACTAAGCAGCTTTATACCTCTGGACACACCACTTACCGCCGAAAGAATAGCCAGTGACATTACAATAAGAATAATCCATATTTGCACATTAAAGCCGGACTGATTTATAAGTCCCACACTCTCAAACCCTGCACTTATCTGAACTACACCATAGCCAAGTGAAGTAGAAAGTCCGAAAAAGGTTCCGCAAAAAGCAAAAATATCAATAAGGTCTCCCCTGTAACCAAATATTTTCTTCTTCCATAAAGGATAAAAAGCACTTCTAAGAGATAAAGGTAATTTGTACCGGTAAGAAAAATAAGCAATTACCAGACCTACTAAACAATAAACAGACCAGCCATGAATACCCCAGTGAAAAAAAGATAAAACCTGAGCCTCCTGCATTGCTTCATACACACCTTTTGCATGAATTACAGGCTCATTAAAATGAGACATAGGTTCTGCAACACCAAAAAACAATAATCCTATACCCATACCGGCAGAAAAAAGCATGGATATCCACGAAAAGAATGAGTATTCAGGCTTTGAATCATCCCTGCCTAATCTGATATTTCCATATTTGCTACAGGCTAAAAAAATAAGAAAAATAAAAAACAGAGAAACACTAAAAATAAAAAACCAGCTCATATCTTTAAATATCAGGCTTTTTAACAAATTCAATGTTGAAAGGGTACTTTTTGGGAATATTGCAGAAATAATACTAATTCCAATAATTATGGATAATGAAGGGATAGCGATTCTGGGATTAAGAGTCGTTTTTTTAATCATATATTTTATAAATTTATTAAACTTCTATTACTCTTTTTTCGCAAAGGCTGAATATTGAACACAAAAATAAACTCAGAACCCCTGATAGCAGATTCAGGATTCTGTTCTATATTTTTATACTTGTCTTAATTAATAACAAAATTCAAAAAAAATTATAACCTAAAATCCGCAAGGAATTATCTATTAAGCATCCACCTAACTCCAAATCAGTCGTTATACTAAGTAATCCTCAATCACCATAGATATGATTCTATCGGGTTACTTCCTGATTTATTGTTATTTGAATATTCATTACGAAACTTCCCTGCTGAATTTAAGTATAAGTTTACAGTTTTTATCCTGCTTCAACAGCTTTGCGAAAGCTGAGTTTTTGTTTACACTATTATAAACTTCTTTTGTTATCTGGCAAATTATTATAAAAATTTAGGCCATATAATTCAATTTTTTAACGTCAAGCATTCATTATTACCTATATATCGAACCCCAACACCTATATCACACCTATATATACACCAACAAAAAGATAGATGACAACAATATTTAAGGAACTTAAAAAAAGTTGAATGCTATTTTTATAAAAACATATACACACCGTAAATGAACAGATTAAAGAAAAGTTATTAATATGTGACTATGCATTTGTTCCTTCTACATTTCTTTATTTTTAGATTACTTTTGCGGCCAAATTAAGTTTTTATATTAAAAAAACTGATATTTGATATTATATATTGTATTATCAAACGATTACATATAATTTATGAATTATAATTTTAATAAAATTTTATAGCTAAAAATTAAAAATGGGATTAATCAATCTTTTCGCACAGGAGGGAATAGCCTCAACGTTACTCTATATAAGCATTATAGGGATTACAGGAATGTTTCTTGGAAAAATTAAAATTTTAAAAATAAGACTGGGTATTGCCGGAGTTTTATTTGCCGGACTGATTGTCGGGCATCTTGGAGCCAACTTTAATCCTGAAGTTATAAAATTTATAAAAGAATTTGGATTGATTCTTTTCATATATTCAATTGGATTGGAAGTTGGTCCACGTTTTATATCTTCACTTAGGTATAATGGTTTAACAATGAATGCTCTAGCTATAGGAATAATCTTGTTAGGTTTTGTGTTTGCCATTATCTTTAAATATGCATTCAACCTTTCAGCTCCCGTTATTTCGGGTATTATGTGCGGAGCTGTAACCAACACCCCGGGACTGGGAGCTGCCCAGCAGGCAATCTCAGAACAGATGGTTAATGCAGGAGGTATGTCCCAGATAGCAGGTATGGCTTATGCAGTTGCATATCCATTTGGAGTAATTGGAATAATTCTTGCAATGATATTGATTCGCTTAATTTTTCATATTTCAGTAAAAGATGAAAAAGAAAATTACAAAAGAGAGATATCAGGCCTTTCAGGAGAACCGGAAGCAATAAATATGAAAGTACTTAATGGCGCTCTGTTAGGAAAAGATATAGCTTTTATGCGTAAATCACTAAAAGGAGAATTCGCCCTGTCACGGTTATGGCGTGACGGGGAATCTATTATACCTGAAGAAAACGAAATCATAAAAGAAGGAGACAAATTGTTTGGCGTTTCAACAAAGAATAATTTTTCGGAACTGGAAATAAAGGTAGGACCTATCGAAAAAACCCTTAATTTGAACTTCTCCGGAAATATAGCAATGAAACATGTTGTTTTTACCAATAAAAAAATGGCTGGGAAGACTATAGGTCAAATTGGTATAGTTCGTCGTTTTCCGGTAAATATAACCCGAATTTACAGAAACGGAACTGAAATAATGGCGGCAGAAGAAGATAGTGTTGAATTTGGAGATACTCTTCGTATAGTAGGAGAAAAAAAAGTTCTTGATGAAGTCGCTGCTCTTTTGGGTAATTCAATGGAAGAACTTTCCAACCCCAATACTATTCCTATTTTTATTGGAATTTTTGCAGGAATACTTTTAGGAAGTATTCCAATGGCAATTCCCGGATTACCAGCACCTGCAAAACTTGGTCTGGCAGGCGGCCCTCTTGTAATTGCTCTTTTCTTAGGATATAAAGGAAGAATAGGAAAACTTAATTTCTATATAACTCCTGGAGCCAATTTATTTATCCGACAACTTGGAATTGTATTATTTCTTGGCTGTGTAGGACTCTCTTCAGGAGGAAAATTTGTAGAAACAATTTCAAACGGAGGATATGTCTGGATGATGTATGGTGCTGCAATTACGTTCTTCCCCCTTTTAATAATAGGGATTATAGCACGCTTTATGAAATTCAATTATCTGTCAATTTGCGGAATTATAGCAGGGTCAATGACCGACCCTCCAGCTCTTGAATTTGCAAATTCTATCTCACCGGTACAGGCTCAGTCTACGGCATATGCAACAGTTTACCCATTAACAATGTTTTTACGTATTCTGCTGGCACAGGTTCTTGTTCTGATGTTCCTGTAAAACAAAACTGTCATTCTGAAAATTTTGTGCAACAGACTATAAATAAAAAAATAAATTTACAAGAACAAATTGCGTTTTTGCAATAAAATATAGAAAGGCGATACATATAGTATCGCCTTTCTATATTTGCAGAGTTTAATCAAGCTCCATTTTTCAGCTTAAGATTTCATCGATTGTAATGTAATCCCCAACTCTTCCTGTCATCTTTTCAACATCTGTATTTACCGGCAGTGTTTTCTTTCCGGGTCTCCAGCCTGCAGGACAAACTACTCCTGTTTTAGTAGCTAGCTGCCATGCCTGAACCTGTCTGAAAAATTCATTAACGTTTCTTCCTACAGAATCGGCCTGAACTTCCTGTGCTACACAAACTCCATCCGG
>Ga0172378_10005765_pt1 | contig 11567 bp, 10 predicted proteins | sample GrowelOW332metaG_FD_119755 | JGI IMG/M metagenome (GOLD analysis project Ga0172378, IMG submission 119755) | Groundwater microbial communities from an aquifer near a municipal landfill in Southern Ontario, Canada - Pumphouse #3_1 metaG | ecosystem: Environmental > Aquatic > Deep subsurface >... | reverse complement strand
GCGTTTTAACTTTGGAGAAGTTTTTGAGGATTCGCCTTCGCCGAGAAGAAAGGGACGCCTCCTTGAACGGAGAAGGTAGCCCGACAATCCCTCCCCGTCGGTGCTATGAAGAGAAAAAATCTTTCAGTCTTGGGCGAACTTTTATTCAAGTCCGTTTTCCCGACTAATCCCTTGAGGGAAAAGACAATGCCCTATCTCGCTTAAGGATATCAAGGAGGCAACGAAGCTGCAAAGACATCCGCCGTTGATTAAAGGCGCAAAGGCTCTCCGCATCCTTTTCGAGCTGATCGGGATCCTGATAAAGAATAAACGACGGCTCTTGCATTAAACCCTGGCGGATCTCAGGATTGCCGGGAATCCACCCCTCTACTTCCGCTTTCGTATAAGGAATTCGCGTCAAGCCAAAAAAATCGGGTTTACCGCCACGCTCGACAATTCGGATATAGCCTACCACCTTAGTTAGGACAGAACTCTTTTTCGGCAAACTGCATTCTTCGTCCAACTCGCGGTTCATTCCGTTCAAAAGAACGGCTCCCAAATTCTTGCAGCCTTTGGCATCCGCGTAATCTTCACTCCCCGACCCCGAGGGAGAAAAACGACCGGCTCCAACGTTATTCAAATCGCCTTGGAGGGAAATGATAACATAGTCATCGCTGGTGATAGCCAAGGTCGAGACACCAATATTATTGCCCATTACGCTATCTTCGAGCGTGGATAAGCAATCATTGTCATCAAGTAAGATATCCCCGCCGTTGAAACGGTTGGAAAGGCTTTTGCGGGAGCGGAGTTTTCGGTAAGAGAGATCGTTCGAGCAGAAGACAGAGAAATAATCGGTTTTTTGGATGTGGATTTGAGTCGTGATGGGAGTCAAATCATCGCAGAGTCGGATTTTCTTCGAATTGTAGAATTTGCGACCACTGCCGAGCCGTTTGCGGAGGGCAAAAGGGATAAATATGTTGAGTTCTTGCGGCAAACGATACTGGCTTTCGGAGGGCAAAAGCTTAATTTGCGAAACGCTCTTTTGCAAATAGTGATCGACGTCAAGCGAGACAAGATAGGCTTGCTGGTCAAAACTTTCATAGGCATACCCGCCATCGAGCAAACCGACATTCGCTTTGATTTTTGCTTTAAGTTTGTCCTTGTAACGATTGTCTTCGACTGCATAAATCAAGGATTGTTCTTTTTTGTAGCGGATCATCTGCAAAAGGAGCGAGGCCAAGGAAAACACAATCGAGACAATCGACACCACCAAGGCCACCGCAATATCTTTCTTCTCAATGGCGTTAGCTACCAAGGAGCCAATACCAACTAGGGAAAGGAAGAAGCTGGCATAAAGGTTGGCGTTAATCTGAAGGCCTTTCCAAAAGGCCTGCCATCTTCCTTTGCAATTTCGCTCTTTTTTCTTTGTCGTCTCTTCCATAAGTTAAGTATAAGACAAAAGAAGGCAGGAGCGGATAGACATTCGAGAAAAGAGGAAGGATTGTAACTTAACGAAAAAACGGTCATACCCTAGGCAGGAATGGCGAGCGAATCCTTTATTCTCTCCTCTCCCACCCGCGAACCCTAGAATGTTTTTATTATGCAACGGAAAAGCTTAATGCGAAGAAAAAATCTGAAAACGAATTACTTTTGTAACAATGAGAGATAAAACTTTCTGATGGCACTTGCTGAGAAATTTTCTGGATTATTTGATAAACGCGTGACATTCACTTTGCCGCTGAGTTCATCAACATCGACATTCGCTGGCAATTTGATTGAATTATTGACTGCGAGCATAACCTCATTAAAAAGTTCAAGTGCCTTTTCGCTGGACTTCCCATCAAAAGCTCTGGCGATCGATACCCGCCACGAAGACCTCGACGTAGAAAGCTTGTTATTTTCTTCCCAGACCAGTGGTAAGAGGATGGAGACGGCCTGACCATGCGGAATATGAAAATCTGTGGTTAAGGAATAACTTAAGGCGTGGGCGGCGGTCGTTTCCGAAATATTGATGGCCTTGCCACTGCAATTGGCGACGATTTGCATTTGGGCCATCGCAGCCTTGTCGCCCGCGAGAACGCCTTGATAATTCTTTAAAAACAAAGCAATGCCTTGTTTGGCATAGCAGCGACTTTGTTTTGTGGCCTTTTTGCTCCAAGTGGATTCAATGCATTGACAAAAGGCATCCATCATCGTGCATTTCTTTTGGAAGAGCGGGACGGAATAAGTCAATTCAGGAAAAAGGAAGACAAAATTCGGAAGCAAATAAGGGAAGGCATTGGAGTGTTTAATTCCATCGAGATATTCCACTGCGAAATGGGTCGATTCGCTACCGGTACCACTGGTGGTCGGAATCGCAATCATCGGAACATTTGGCAAATCCTGATAAGCGACATCACAGGATTCTTCGAGGGAAAGAGAATACTGATCACGATAAATGAGATGCTTGATGTTTTTGCCAATGTCAAGCGCCGTCCCACCACCGATTGAAACAATCGAATCGCAATGATCGTCTTCGAAGACCTTTAATCCTTTTTCGACGTCTTTCTGGTCCGGATTTGGCTGGAAATCAGAGAAGAAGACTAAAGGCAAGCCTAAAGCTTGGATGGCTGGTTTGATCGGCAAGAAATCAAAAGCCTTATCGACGACGAAGAGGGGCCTTTTCATCCCATTTTTCTTCAGGCAACGGGTGAGGGCGGCATAGTTTTGATGGCCAAAGATTTTTTGGTCTTGGTAATCGAATGGGACGATGCCCAGACGGACATTCTCAAAATCTTCTTCGTTGTCGATCTCATTGACGAAATGGCGGTCATAGTAATAGCCTTCGACCCGGGCGGATTCCGCGATTTCGTTGAGGGCATTCTCGGCATAGACGTTCGTGTTGCCTTCCGCGCAGAAAGAAGCGACCTTATCAAGCCAGAGATCAAGTGCGGAATGGCTAATTTTATAAAGCGGCTGCAAGGCATAGCGATCTACGCCCCGATCCCCCACTTTAATCGTGCGGAGAAACCCTTTTTCGAAATAACCGACGAAGTCCTTTTCGGGCAAGGGCGCGCTTTGGCTTATACAAACCAAATTCGGGCGTTTGTCACGAAGGATCGCGCCCAGCAAACGGCGGTCAAACACCAAATCGCCATGCATGATAATCACGTCATGGCCGCGGATTTTTTCGGCGGCGAGGTTCATGGAGACAATCGCGTTGGAAGAAAGATAAAAATCGTTCTGGACGAATTCGATCGCCATCGTGTTAAACGGTGCCTTTTCGCAGATGCGTTTCATCTGCTCAGGGAAAGGGCCGGTCGTCACGACCACATGATCGATCCCGTTTTCATGCAAAAGGCGGATCTGTCGCTCAAAAATCGTTTCGCCACTTTCGAGCGGAGTCAGACATTTTGGGTGATGATCGGTAAAAGGCCGGAGCCTTTTTCCGTAGCCGGAATCGAAAATAAGTGCTTTATACATTACTCTTTAATGGCCTTCATGAAGGCTTGCTTGTTTTGGATTGGCGTCGTGGTCGGACGACCAAGATTATCCCGTGACCCTTGATGGCAATAGATGATCATCGCGACAAGAGGATTCTTCTCTTGCTCGGCAATCCCTGCGCGGATATCATCTTCATTTTTGGCTTCAATGACTTTCTTGAAACCCGCGCCACGCAAAATCTCAGGCGCGTTGATCTTCAAAGCAACGGTCGGCTGCCCGCCGACCGATTCGTGGGCCCCATTGTTGATCATGATGTATTTGAAATTCTTCGGTGCCTTATCGGCAATCACGGGGAAGGAACCCATATGCATGATAAAGGAACCATCGCCGTCGACGCAGAAAACGTTCTTGCTCGTGCCGATTGCGACGCCACATGCAATTGAGGCAGTGTGTCCCATCGATCCGACAGTTAAGAAATCGTGGGAATGATCCTGTTTATTCCGTTCCCGGATTTCGAAGATTTCGCGTGAGGCTTTGCCCGTCGTCGAAACAACAAAATCATCCGGTTTGAGCGAAGAGAGGACGGTTTCCAAAGCGTGTTCTCTCGAAAGAGGATAGGTGTTATTTTCGACTTCGAGCTTATAGGGGCTGAAACTCCCTTTGTGAACGATTAAGGCGACCGGATTGTTGGTTTCCTTCATGTAGGCAACGCAATCCCGGATTTGTTCAACATAATTATCGCCGAGAATGAAATGCTTGATTCCCATCGCATCAAGAAGCGGAATTGTTACCTTCCCCTGCTTGACGTGTTGTGGCTCATCGTGGACACCCGGTTCCCCCCGCCAGCCGATGATGAGCATCAACGGGATGTTATAGACATCCGCATCCGTTAAAGACATCAAAGGGTTAACGGCATTGCCTTCGCCAGAGTTTTGCATATAGACCAAGCCAAATTTGCCCGTCGAAAGATGCCAGCCAGCACACATGGCGACGGCGTTGCCTTCGTTAGCGGTGATGAAGTTTCTTTCCCGTGGTGTCTTTGTCTCAATGCAGGCACAGAACTCTTTTAAGAGAGAATCCGGAACGCCGGCAAAGAAGGCAATATCGTTCTTGATCAGTTCATCATAAAAAGAGTTGGTGTCTACCATAACGAAATTACTTGCCCCCCGGGATTAATTCGATGACTTGTTTAATCGGCATGCAATACTGCTGGCTCGCTTCTAAACTGCGGCCATGTTCCAGAATGCAAGTTGCCGTATTGACCATCGCCGGATAAGCGGCGCGTAAAAGATGATTGGCGTGAATGATGATGTTGGCACCCTTTGCCGCAAGTTCTTCTTCGGTGAACTGATTGTAGGTCGTCGGAACGAGAATGAGCGGAATGTGCGGATATTCTTTACGGAAGGCGGCCATGAAATCAAAGACTTCTTTGCCATCCTTCTCTTTGCTGTGAATCATGATACCATCCGCCCCGGCCGCAATGTATTTGCGGGCGCGCATCATCGCATCTTCTTCGCCTTTCTTTAAGATCAAGGATTCAATCCGAGCGAAAATCATGAAATCCGGCGTAACCTGGGCTTTTTTGCCCGCATTGATCTTCGCGGCGAAATTATCGGGATCGTCTTGGGTCTGTTGGACATCGGTGCCGAAGAGGGAGTTCTTCTTCAAGCCGGTCTTATCTTCAATGATGATGGCCGAGACCCCAATGCGTTCAAGGGTTTTGACGTTGAAAACAAAGTGCTCCGTCAAACCGCCCGTATCGCCATCGAGGATAATCGGCTTCGTCGTCACTTCCATAATCTCGTTGATGGTATTTAAACGGCTGGTCAAATCAACGAGTTCGGTATCGGGTTTGCCCTTGAAGGTGGAGTCGCAAAGCGAGGACACCCACATTGCGTCGAATTCTTTGACGGAGGCCGTCTCGGGATCGACGTATTTGGTATTTTCGACAATGATGCCCGAAAGGCCGTTCGAGGCTTCGATGACTCGGACGAAGGGCTTGAGGCCCAACATCTTCTTCAAGCGGCCACGCCGGACATCCGGCGTGCCCAGAAGCGGACGCATCTTCGCTTCAAGTTCGGTGCCGGACACATTCTTGGTATACGGCACTTCAATCAGCTGGCCACCCCAGCCCTTAAGCTGGTTGATGACCTTTTCGCGAATTTCGGACTGAACCCCGTTTTTCCAGTCATCGCCATGGATGACGTAGTCCGGCTTCAGTTCGTTAAGCACACCGGTATAATCCAATGTTTCTTGTTTGACGACCTTCGTTACGCCTTTGATGTTTTCAAAAATCTTTTTTCTTTCGTCAAAAGACAAAAGAGGCGTGCGTTTGTATTTGGCAATGGCCTCATCGGATAAGACACCGATAACAACATCGCCATATTTCGCGCCTTCGTTGATGACGTTAATATGCCCCGAATGGACGATGTCCGTGGACATCGCAATATATACTATTTTTGCCATAAAAGAAGTTTACCATGGCCTTAATACCATTTCAAACTGTACAAGAAATCGGCTTTCTTCATCAAAAATTCAAACTTCTCTCGCGAATTTATTAAAATCATACCAAAAACAGCCAATTACACTACGTTAACCAACTTTTCTTCATGCATCGATTTGAAAAAAACGAACAAATACTATTCCTTAAAAATGACTTTAGTTCGCTGATTACCTATAATATTAAAAAAGAACAAAGGAATAACTCAATGAAAGATCTAGTAATTGGTGGAGCGGGCTTTATTGGGAGCCAGCTTTGTGATGCCCTTTTAAAAAGAGGCGATTTTGTCGTTTGCCTAGATAATTTGATGCGCGGAACGAAAGCTAATATCAAGGAGGCTTCTTCGAACAAGAACTTCTTGTTTGTTGAAGCGGACGCTAATAACCAGGTCAAGCTTGAAGAAATAATTAAGAAATACCATATCGATTTTATTTATCACTTGGCAGCCAATTCGGATATTCAAGCCAGTGCCAACGATCCAACGATTGAATTCGAATGCACTTGCAGCACCACTTGGCACATTCTTTCGGCCATGAGAAATACCGGGGTGAAAAACTTATTTTTTGCCTCCACTTCCGCTTTATATGGAAAGATGGAGCCCGGCCATCCTTTTAATGAGCAGTCCCCGATGAACCCGATCTCTTATTATGGATCGGCAAAAATGGCCTCCGAGGCCTTCATCAGTGCTTTCTCTTACATGAACGACCTCAACGTGCTGGTCTTTCGCTTCCCCAACGTTATCGGAAAACGCTTAACCCATGGTGTTATTTTTGACTTCATTTCTCGCTTAAAGAAAGATCCGAGCAAACTCGTTGTCTTGGGCAACGGAACGCAAACAAAGCCGTATATCTACGCGGATGACCTCATCAAAGCCATCATGCTGTTGGCCCCGGTCAATAAAGGTCGGAATATCTACGAAGTGGGCGTCGATGGAGCGACATCAGTAAAGTTCATCGCCGAAAACGTCGTCAAGGAAATGGGATTAACGGATTGCGAAATCGCGTATGGCAAGGAAAACGTCGGCTGGAAAGGCGACGTGCCACAATTCGCCTATGACTATTCGAAAATCAAAAAGACGGGTTGGAAACCCTCAATGACTTCAAACGAAGCCGTTCTTGCGACCATCCGTTATGCCTTAAATAAATAAGAAAAAATCAGGGGTATAAATAATGATCATCTCTCGAGCACCGTTCCGCGTCAGTTTCTGCGGAGGCGGAAGCGATATTCCGTCATTTTATGAGAAGTATGGAGGCTGCGTATTGTCGACATCGATCCGAAAATATGTTTACCTTACGTTAAATCCCGCCTTTGACAAAGATTCCATCACCCTTAAATATTCACAAACAGAATCCGTCAAAGACTACAAGGACATCCAACACGTTATTTTCCGACGGGTTCTTCAAGATTTTGGTATCAAGGGCGTAGAAATCACCTCGATGGCCGATATTCCCTCGGGAACGGGGTTAGGATCTTCTTCATCGTTCACTGTGGCTTTGCTTAAGCTTTTATACACCTATCTCGAAAAGCCCTGCAGCTCCTACAAAATCGCTAAAGAAGCCTGCGACGTTGAAATCTATAAGCTGGGCCACCCAATCGGCAAGCAAGACCAATTTGCCGCGGCGTTCGGCGGTCTCAAATATTATGAGTTCTGCCCCGATGGCTTCGTAAAAGTAGAGCCTGTCATTATGAAAAGGGAATCCTATCAGAAATTACAGGATAATCTTTTGATGTTTTACACAGGCGACGTCCATGATGCCAATACAATCTTGGCAAAAGAAACCACCAATCTCGCTTCCGATTCCGATAAAATCGAAGCTACTAAGAAGCTTTGCCAGATGACGCACATTCTCAAAGAACGGCTCGAGGACAACGATATCGATGCTTTGGGTAACATCCTGGCCGATAGCTGGGAAATCAAAAAATCGTTAGCAAAGGGGATTTCCAGCCCTTCGATCGATGAGGCTTACGCAAAAGGAATCAAGGGCGGCGCTTCGGGAGGCAAGCTCCTTGGCGCCGGCGGCGGCGGATTCTTGCTTTTCTATTGCCAAAGCGATACCGCAAAGGCCGGAGTAAGAAAAGAATTAAGCTACCTTAAGGAAATGCCTTTTGAACTAGATCAAGCCGGCTGTTCGATCATTTTCATGGACTAACAAGGAGAAACATTTATGGTGGATTTCACAAAGGACATTAAGGATTACTACGCCCGCGAGATCAAGGTCATCGAGGACCTCGACATTTCGGAGCTGAACGAGGCGATGAACGCCCTCCTTTCCTGCTACGAGAGGGAGGGGACGATCTACGTCTTCGGGAACGGCGGGAGCTCCGCCACGGCGTCCCACATGGTCTGCGACTTCAACAAGGGGACGTGCGCTAACGTCGAGAAGCGCTTCAGGTTCGTCTGCCTCAATGATAATATCCCGACTTTGATGGCGGTCGCCAACGACGTCTCCTTCGAGGACGTCTTCTACTACCAGCTCGAGAACAAGCTCCGGAAGGGCGACCTCGTCCTCGCCATCTCGGGGTCCGGCAACTCCCACAACGTGATCAAGGCGGCCGAGTACGCCAAAAAGCAGGGGATAGAGGTCATGGGCATGACGGGATACGACGGGGGCAGGCTGGACAAGCTCTCCGATTACCATCTCCACGTCCCGGCGGACGACATGCAGATCACGGAGGACCTCCACATGGGATTCGACCACATGATGATGCAGATCTTCTGGAGACACCTCGAGACGGAAGCCGGCCTGAAGCCGGAATACAAGATCAACAAATAAGCTTCCTTTTATGGACGTTTTCTAGACTTATTTCCTATATTGATAATAGGTTGAAAAGAATGCATTCGCGTCTCTATTCGAGACCGAATTAATCCATTCTTTATTCGATAAGTTCCATTCGATGGTTTTTTTGATGCCTTCTTCGAAAGGCACTTTATTGGTCCAGCCGATCCCATTCATTTTTCGCGGGTCAATTGCGTATCTCAAATCATGGCCCGGCCTATCCTGGACGTGATGGATCAATGAATCTGGCTTCCCCATCTGTTTTAGGATTATCTCAACAATCTGCATGTTCGTTTTCTCGTTATGGCCACCGACGTTGTAAACGTTGCCATCTGTGCCAGAGCGAACGATAAGATCAATCGCCTCGCAGTGATCCGAGACATAAAGCCAGTCTCGGACATTTAAACCAGTGCCATAAACGGGAAGGGGCTCATTCTTTAAGGCCTTTTGGATCATGAAAGGGATGAGTTTCTCCGGATATTGGTAAGGCCCGTAGTTATTGGAGCAACGAGAAATCGTAACCGGAAGACCAAAAGTACGGTGATAGGCCAAGCAAAGGAGGTCTGCCGAGGCTTTGGAGGCGCTGTAGGGCGAAGAAGGTTTAATCATGCTATCTTCACGGAAAAACTCGTCTTTGGCCTCAAGGGGAAGATCGCCATAGACTTCATCTGTACTAACTTGATGATAACGTTTAATCCCGTAGGTACGGCAGGCATCCAAAAGAGTCTGGGTGCCAACAACGTTGGTCTCAATAAAGAGATCGGGATAGAGTGAGGCCCGATCGACGTGAGTTTCGGCGGCGAAGTTGAACACATAATCTGGCTTTTCTTCTTTAAAAAGGCGAGCCACTAAATCCTTATCGCAAATATTGCCATGGACGAACTTAAAGTTCTTAGCATCCTTGATATCGTTTAACGTCGATAAGTTGCCCGCATAAGTCAAAGCATCCAAACAAACATATTGATCATCAGGATACTTCTTCACCATTTCGAGAAGGAAGTTTCCGCCAATAAAACCCGCGCCACCAGTAACAAGAAATTTCATACTATTTCTTCTCCTTTAACGTTCCCGTTTCCTTCATAAACTCATCAAGTGCTTCTTCAACTGTAGGCAAATGATGGAAGCCTGCTTCGGTGAGGCAATCTTTGCTTAAACGCGAATTCAAAGGACGCTTAGCGGCTGTTTTATACATCGCAGACGGAATTGGCGTAACTGACTTGGGATCATATCCGCCTTTTTCGAATATCATTTGTGCGAATTGATACCACGTTACAAAGTTTTCATTGGTTCCGTGATAGATTCCATATTTGTCAGTATGAATCATTTCATCAATCAAAATAGAAAGATGTTTGGTGTAGGTCGGGCTGCCGGTCTGATCATCAACAACATTCACTGAAGTGCCTGAAGCCGCCAGTCTAAGCATAGTGTAGATGAAATTTTTCCCATTCTTCCCAAAAACCCAACTGGTGCGAACGATGAAATGCTTCGGCCATTTGAGAACGGCATCTTCGCCCATCGCTTTGCTCATGCCATAAACCGATAAAGGATTCTTGACGTCATTGGGAAGATAAATCCCATCTTTAGTGCCATCAAAGACGTAATCTGTACTGATATAAAGGACTTTGGCATCCACTTCTGTGGCCGCTGCAACGATATTTGCTGTGCCCAAGGCATTGACATCAAAGCAGGTCAAAGCGTTGCTCTCAGCCTTATCTACGGCTGTATAAGCCGCCAAATGCATAATGGCGTCCGGTTTAACGGCCTTAACAAAAGTAAGAACGGCAGGCCCATCCGTTAAATCACATTCACCGATATCCAAACCCACAATCTCGTCTTGCGGATGCTTAGCACGAATCTCGTTGACAAGATCGGTGCCCAATTGGCCTTTATAGCCCGTGATTAATATCTTCATTTATTTACCCCTATAGGTGAAATCCACACCCGAATCCTTAAACAACGGATTCTTTAGGTCTTTGTCAGAAAGAATTGGATTCTTAACGCCCCAATCGATGCTAAACATTGGGTCGGAATAAAGAACTGCTCTTTCAGAGGCTTTGTTGTAATACTCGTCGACTTTATAGCAAAAAATAACATTATCAGTGATCGTCACAAAGGCATGCAAGAATCCTTTGGGGATAAACAATTGTTTCTGGTTCTCGCCCGAAAGGCGGACGCGAATCCATTTAAAATAACTTGGCGATCCTTTGCGGACGTCAACAATAACATCATCCACCGCGCCTTCAACAACGCGAACAAGCTTGGTTTGAGAGAACTCTCCTGCTTGGCAATGAAGACCACGTATAACGCCTTTTTTGGTGGACAGGGATTGGTTGTCCTGAATAAACTCGCCATCAAAAATTTCTTTCATTTTCGTCTTCGAATAAGACTCAAAGAAATAGCCGCGGTTATCGCCAAAAACATCGGGAGTAATGATATAGGCATCCTGAAGAATCGTTTTTTCAAATTGCATAACGGATATCCTCTTTGAGAATTTTCTTCAAATAGGCGCCATAACCGCTCTTGCCATACTTTTCGGCAGCGGCCTCAAGTTCTTCTTTGCTGATCCAACCATTCCGATACGAAATCTCTTCAAGGCAGGCAATCATTAAACCTTCGTGACTTTCGATTGTTTTAACAAATTCTCCTGCCTCCATCAAAGAATCATCAGTTCCCGCATCGAGCCAGGTATATCCACGACCAAGCAACTGGGCTTGCAGTTTCTTTTCACGAAGATAAATGTTATTCAAATCGGTAATTTCTAGTTCGCCACGTTTGCTAGGTTTAACTTTTGCTGCTTGCTCCGCAACGCCTTTCGGATAGAAATAAAGACCTGTAACCGCATAATTGCTTGGGGGATTGGGCGATTTTTCAACGATGTTTAAAGGCGT
>Ga0172378_10005763_pt1 | contig 11569 bp, 7 predicted proteins | sample GrowelOW332metaG_FD_119755 | JGI IMG/M metagenome (GOLD analysis project Ga0172378, IMG submission 119755) | Groundwater microbial communities from an aquifer near a municipal landfill in Southern Ontario, Canada - Pumphouse #3_1 metaG | ecosystem: Environmental > Aquatic > Deep subsurface >... | reverse complement strand
TTTACTTGCCAGAACAAAAAGTGTAGAAGCAATATACTGTTCAACCGATTTTGAATTACAACCTGGTGCATTTACCCACTGGATACCTGCAGCATTACAGTAAGCCGTATCAATATGATCAAAACCGATGGTTGCTGTGGCTATAAACTTAACAGAAGAACCGGACAATAACTGCTCATTGCAAATCGTACGCGTACGTGTAATGAGGGCATCCGCATCTTTAACCACATCTGGTGTCGTTTCCGATCCTGAAAGATAAACTACTTCTCCAAATGGTTCAAGCGCCCCTTTGATATAGGGTATTTTATCGTCAATAATAAATTTCATAATTCTCGCTCCTCAAAAGAAGCATTAAAAAATAAAAAGATTACACACCACTAAAGGCATTGAATCCCCCATCAATAATAGTAGTGGTACCCGTCACAAAACGAGAGGCATCACTGGCCAGATAGAGGAGTGCTCCCTGAAGGTCTTCCGGGCTACCCATTCGTTTCATGGGTGTGCCTTGAATGATTAAAGCGCCGCGAGGCGTCAGAGATCCATCAGAATTGGTAAGTAAGAATCTGTTTTGTTCTGTCAGGAAAAAGCCCGGCGTAATGGCGTTCACACGAATTCCTTCTCCATACTTTTGTGCAAACTCAACAGCAAGCCATTCCGTGAGATTCTTAACAGCGGCTTTGGCGGAAGAATAGCCCAGGACACGCGTTAATGGACGTTCAGCTGTAGCTGATGTTATGTTGATAATGTTGCCATGTCCCTGTTTCACCATTTCTTCAGCAAAAACACGAATTGGATATAATGTCCCAAAATAATTTAACTCAATGACACTATGCATCGCTTCCATATCGAGATCAAAAATGCTCTGATCTGGTTGAACTGAAGCTCCCTTCATATTGCCACCAGCGGCATTCACCAAAATATCAATTTTACCATACTTTGCCAATATCTCAGCTTTAACATGTTTCAGTTCTTCCAGGTTTAAGACGTCAGTCACAAAAAATGTGGCATCTCCACCATTTGCAGATAGTTCAGCAGCAACCGCATTCCCATTTTCTTTGTTGCGACCAAGAATGGCCACTTTAGCTCCTTTTTCACAAAGTCCTGCACACATCGAACGTCCAAGAATGCCGTTTCCTCCAGTTACTACGGCCACTTTTCCAGTTAAATCAAACAGATCTTTCATCTCATTCTTTTTTATTTTCAACATTCAGGTATTCGATGCAACTCGCCAAGTCATTGTTCATTAGCGTGAACGATAAATCATGGACTCGCTTCATCATATAGAATTAAATAGTATCAACCTCTTTTCTTCTTTTGTTTGGAGAAAGGCTTGGAGCGATCTCCTGAGTAAGAAGCTTTTTTTGTATAACCGCATTTAGGTGTAAATTCTTTCTGTTCCTTAAGCGGTGCTTTACCTTCTTCATCGGTTATCACATCGGTAGCCAAAGCAAAATCAAGCTGTTTGCGCTCCAGATTGGCGCGAGCCACCTGAATTCGAATCGGGTCACCCAAGCGATAGCATTTATGATTGCGACGGCCTGACAAGCAATAGCTTTTCTCATCAAATTCATAATAATCATCATCCAAATCCCTGATAGGGACCATTCCTTCGCATTTATTTTCGTTTATTTCCACATATAAGCCCCATTCGGTAACTCCGGAAATAACACCATCGTAAACCATGCCCAGTCGTTCAGACATAAATTCAACCTGCTTATATTTGACAGAAGAACGCTCCGCCTGTGCTGCCAATTGTTCCATTTCAGAGCTATGTTTACAAAGCTCTTCCCATTTCTCAGCTGAAACGCTGCGACCTCCGGCCAGATAACGTTCCAGTAAACGGTGCACCATCATATCAGGATAACGTCTGATTGGTGAAGTGAAATGTGTGTAAAAATCAAATGCCAAACCGTAATGACCAAGATTGGTCGTTGAATAAACCGCTTTGGCCATGGCACGTATGGCAACAGTCTCAATTAAATTTTCTTCTCGTCTACCCTGAACTTCATCCAGCAAATTATTGATTGATTTGGACACATCGGACTTGCTTCCCGTTGTCTTTAGCTTATAGCCAAAACGCCTGATGAAATCGGCAAAGTTTTCCATTTTTTCAGAATCCGGCAAATCATGGACACGATAAACGAAAGTCTTGGGAGATTTTGCTTTTCCGACAAATTCTGCAACAGTTTTATTGGCAAGAAGCATGAATTCTTCAATCATTTTGTTGGAATCTTTTGCAACTTTGAAATAAACACTGAGCGGTTTTCCCTTTTCATCGATGTTAAACTTCACTTCCCAACGGTCAAAGTTAATGGCACCGGAATCAAATCTCTTTTGTCTCAGTTTTTTGGCCAGTCGATCCAGATTAAGAACTTCTTCCTGAAAATCGCCGGGATCGCCTTCTATGATGGCTTGTGCTTCTTCATAGGTAAAACGTCGGTTTGATTTTATAACAGTGCGAACAATCCGGTGGTTTTTCACAACAGCGTTGTCATCCATTTCAAATACACAGGAAAAACACAACTTTTCTTCATCCGCTCTTAGCGAACAAATCTGATTACAAAGCCGTTCAGGCAACATCGGGACTGTCCTGTCCACCAAATACACAGATGTGGCACGGTTTTCCGCTTCCCTGTCAATCGGGGTGCCAGGCATTACATAGTGAGTCACATCAGCAATATGTACGCCAACTTCCCAATGTCCGTTTGCCAGTTTTCGAACGGATAAGGCATCATCAAAATCTTTTGCATCATGGGGGTCCACAGTAAAGGTTGTTACATTCCTGAAATCTTCCCGTTTTGCGATTTCATCGGGTGAAATGACATCAGGAATCAAATCTGCCGCTTTTTCCATTTCTTCGGGGTAGGTATAGGGCAAACCATATTCCGCCATGATGGCATTCATTTCAGTATTGTTGTCACCAACTTCACCGAGTATATCTATCACTTCTCCAATAGGATTCTTAGCACGGTCTGGCCATTCAATAATCCGAACGACTGCCTTTTGACCGGATTTTCCGCCTTTGATCTTATCCTTAGGAATAAATATATCGTTGGCCAGCTTTTTACTGTCTGTTATCAGAAACGCATAGGTCTTTTCAATATCCAAAACGCCGACAAAAATACTTTCTGCATGTTCCAGAACAGCAACCACTTCACCTTCGGGCTCACTTCCCGGTTTTTTGGCAGAATGCATTACCCGTACCCGATCTCCATCCATGGCATGGGCAGAATTCCGCTCAGCAATAAAAATGGGATCACCACCATCATCAGGCATCAGATAGTTCTTTCCGTTCCGGCTTCTTCTAATATTTCCTTCTACATAAAGTCCCCGTTCATTGAACTTATATTTTCCGGTTGAAACTTCAATGATATAGTTTTGGAGTGAAAGTTCTGCCAGGCATTCGGCAACCATGGTCTTCAGTGCTTGTTTTGTCAATCCAAGGGCATTGGAAACCTGTTGATAATTGAATGATCTTCCTGTATCTTCCTGAAAGAATTTCATGATCTCTGCAATGAGTTCTTTCTTCTTAATACGACCCGAACGTGTTTTTTCCATAATGTTCTTAATTTTCTTACAGTCCAAAGATATACAAATTAAAAATCATTCGTATCTGTCATACCCAAAAATATACGGCATTGTCCCGATGACAGGTATTTCTAAATATATCCTCAATCAATTTTTGTTTTTATGCAGGTTAACCAGGCATGGCGCACAACCAAAAACGGATGTCATCGCTTTGAGCGATGACATCCGTATATTAAAGAAGGCTACACAATTCCGGCCTTTTTAAGCTTTTGTCGCGTTCAGAGATGAACGCACTATATTATTTGTACACCTTGTTTCTTGAGCATTTCCACACCAAGATCCCTCAATTTGAATTTCTGAATCTTTCCACTTCCAGTCATCGGGAATTCTTTAATAAAGAAAATATACTTTGGAATTTTATGGCGGGCAATCTTGCCACGGCAGAATTCGCGAACGGTATCTTCGTCCATAGTCACACCTTCATGCAAAATAATGAATGCGCCAACTTCCTCACCATATTTTTCAGAAGTAATACCTGCAACCTGAACATCCTTAAGCCCTTCCAAATGATACAGATATTCTTCGATTTCACGGGGATACACATTTTCTCCACCGCGAATAATCATATCCTTAATTCGACCAGTTATACGATAGTTGCCATCTTTGTCTCTTATTCCAAGGTCGCCAGAATGCAAATAACCATCTTTATCAATCGCTTCAGCTGTAGCTTGCGGATTTTTATAATAGCCTTTCATGACAAGGTAGCCACGGCAGCAAATTTCACCCTGAACCTCATCCGGACATTCTTTACCCGTTTCGGGGTCAAAAATTTTCACTTCTGTAAATTCGAAAGGTCTGCCCACTGTCTTGCAACGAACTTCAAAAGAGTCATCAATGCGGGTTTGAGTCATTCCGGGAGATGTTTCTGTCAAGCCATAAACACTGGTGATTTCCATAAACATCTTTTCGCTCACTTTGCGCATAAGTTCAACCGGACAAAGAGATCCCGCCATAATGCCGGTACGCAAACTGCTCATATCAAACATATCGAACATTGGATGGTTCAATTCAGCAATAAACATCGTAGGAACACCATACACAGAAGTACAACGTTCTTTATGGATAGAGGCCAAAACCACCAGTGGATCGAATCTTTCCACCATAACTTCTGTACATCCGTGGGTCAGGCAGTTCATTGTAGCCAATGTAACACCAAAACAATGAAACAAAGGAACACAAACACAAAGCTTGTCATCCCCTGTAACTTTCATATGCTCACCTGTAAGGTAACCATTGTTAGCCAAACCATAGTGCGTCAACATCACTCCTTTGGGGAAGCCTGTCGTACCTGATGTGTATTGCATCATCATGATATCGTCAGGTTTAACTTGTTTCTTGGCATCCAAAAGAAGCTGTTCATCCATATTGCTTCCAAGCAATTGAAGTTCAGCTGAACTATACATGCCACGATACTTTTCATGCCCAATATAAACCACATTACGCATTTGGGGAAAACGTTCACTGTGCAATTGACCACGTTGTGATGTCTTCAGTTCAGGTAGCATTTCATAGGTCATTTCCACATAATTGGAGTCCCATGTTCCATCCGTGATGCACAGCGTATGCATATCCGAATTTTCAACCAGATATTCCAGCTCGCTTTGTTTGTAATTGGTATTTACTGTTACGTAAACCGCACCGATTTTTGCACAGGCATACATATAAGTAAGCCATTCAGGTACATTCTGAGCCCATATACCAACGTGGTCACCTTTTTTTACACCAAGAGCCAAAAAGCCAAGAGCAGCTTCGTCCACCCTTTTGTTGAATTGTTTCCAGGTGAAGCGTAAATCACGGTCTGAGTAAACCACATATTCCTTGTCCGGTGTTGTCTCAGCCCAAAGTTCCAGCCAATCACCCAGTGTTCTATCAAATAATTGCATATCAATTCGTTTATTAAAAACAGTCGTTTTTTTGTGATCAGACATAATCAAAGCAAACGTTGCTTCTGTCCTGGTTACTTAATTACGATCCATTCAAAAAGGGGTATAAACAACAGCCAGTATTTTAGCTTTGGAGTCGTTGGCTGCATGTACATTATGATCAACGATTGAATCATAATAGATGCTCTCACCTGCATTTATTACATATTTATTCTTTCCATAAGTTACCTCAATGACACCTTCGATGACATAAATGAGCTCTTCCCCCTCGTGGGTGGAAACCTGATATTCATCTTTGGAAGCAGAATCGACATCTATTAAAAAAGGCTCCATATGGCGGCCTGTCTTGGACTCAGCCAAGGGGAAGAAATTCAGATTGTTGTGGGAATTTGCCGACTCATTCGAGAAACTAATCCCTTTCTTTTGTTCGTCTTTACGACAAACAACCGGCCCCAATTGTTCGCTGTCATCCAGGAATGTACCCAATCTGACACCCAAAGCTCGTGCGATTTTAATAAGTGGAGCCAATGATGGTAAGTTTAAATTTGCTTCAATTCTTTCGATCTGATCGACAGAAACTCCCGATCTTTCAGCAACTTGCTCTATGGTAATGCTTTTAGACTCACGGATAGACTTGATTTTGGATCCTACCAATGCTGATTTTTCCATGCTGATTCTATATTTAATAATTGTTATTACTTTCAATTCGAAATAAAACGGTGCAAAAATAATAATATTTTCTATATTTATATCCATAATTCCATACTTTTGTAATTATTAAGCATATTAAACATCTAACAGATCAAGCATTTGTGTATTGATTCGACAGGTTGTCAATTAAAATAGTATTTTTGTTGAATAGTCAAAAATGACAGAATTTAAAGACAAAAGCGCTTTTATGATTACTCCTCCATATTTACAAAAAGGCGATCATGTGTATCTGGTTTCACCTGCTGGTGCCATCGACGCTGATATCGTCCAGGGAGCAGAAGAATGTCTGACCAAATGGGGACTGCACGTGTTTAAAGGGGAAAATGCAACCCATCAGCAAGGACGTTTTTCAGGCAAACAGGAAGAAAGACTTAATGATTTACAGAAAGCGCTGGATGATCCTTCAAACAAAGCCATATTTTGTACCCGCGGAGGATATGGCTCCATTCATCTGATCGATAAAATAAATCTTGACGCTTTCCGGACGAATCCCAAATGGCTGATCGGTTATAGTGACATCACCATGCTGCACGCATTGCTGCAAAGAGAGGGCTATGCCTCCATTCACGGAGGAATGGCAAAAATGCTGGCGGGGCAAGTCCATCCGGAATTGAACAATACCAATCCAGAGACAGCCAACATCTTGCACGATCTTCTTTGGGGAATTACTCCCGAATATTCAGTAAAAAGGCATCCATTAAACAGGATGGGAGAAAAATCCGGCAATCTGGCAGGAGGTAATCTTTCCATTCTGTACAGTCTTCGGGGAACTCCCTATGATTACATTCCCGCTGGCAGTATCCTTTTCATCGAAGATATCGGAGAAAAGCCATATGTCATTGACCGGATCATGCACAATCTGAAACTGGGGGGCGTTTTGAAAAATCTTGCCGGTTTGGTTGTTGGTCAATTCACAGACTATGAAGAAGACCCATCCTTCGGCAAGACCGTTTATGAGATCATTGCAGACGCAGTATCTGATTATTCATACCCGGTTTGTTTTAATTTTCCGACGGGTCATGTGGATTGTAATTTACCTTTAATGACCGGAAGTTTGGTCAACCTGAAAGTTCATGAGAACGGTTCTAACTTGTCCTATAAAAAATAAACGAACGAAGAATACGGTTCGTTTAGAAAGCTCTTTTATGAAAAAAATCCTTTATTTTATCGCTTTTCTGTTTTTCGGAACTTCTTTACAGGCTGAAGATGCTGTCTTAAAGACATTAAAAGAAGAAGCAAACAGAAACCTTGCAGTACTTAAGAAACAGGACATCCCAGCCTACTTTATTGCGTACCGTGTTACAGATATTGAGACAATTTCTTTCTCAGCCTCATTCGGCAGCATTTCTGGCAAAAGGACGCCCTGGCATGCCAGATACCTGCATGTTCAGACTCGTGTCGGAGATTACAATGCTGATAATAGTCACGAAATAAAAGGTGGAGGATATGATGCTGAATCCGGATCTGACAACACTTCTTTTGAAGATGGAGCCTATTCTTTGCACGAAGATTTGTGGCGAAAAACAGATGAGACCTACAAAGATGCCGTCCAAAAATACGAACAAATAAAAGCTAAATCAGCTGTAACAATAACCTCAGAGGATCAATCCCCGGATTTTTCCAGACAAAAGCCATGTAAGAATTATGAAAAAGCAGTCCATCTGAACGATTTAAAAATTGATGTCGACAAATGGGAAAAAGCGCTGATTCGTTTATCCGGTCTGATGAATTCAAATAAAGACATTCTAAAAGGTGGCATCGGTTTTTCCGGGGAGGTACAACGACACTGGTTTTACAACACAGAAGAATCCAGCAATGCAGAAAACAAGGTTGCCTTTCGTTTATATATCAGCATGAAGGCAATAGCAGAAGATGGTATGGACTTGCCTCTTTCTAAAAGCTATTTTGTGGTCCGACCTGAGGACCTTCCAACCGAAGCAGCGCTGGAGAAAGAGATATTAGAGATGAGCACTTTGTTGACAGAGTTGAAGAAAGCACCAGTTGCTGATCCTTACTCCGGCCCTAGTATTTTAAGTGCAGAAGCCGCAGGTGTTTTCTTTCATGAGTTTTTCGGACATCGTGTAGAAGGAGCGCGCATGAAGCAGGACGGTGATGCTCAAACCTTTAAAAAGAAAATCGGAGAAAAAGTATTGTCTGAGAACATCTCAATCACTTTCGACCCGACCTTGAGAACATTTCAAGGACAACCGCTCAACGGCAGCTATACCGTAGATGATGAAGGTGTTAGAGGGCAACGTGTTGAAGTCGTCAAAAATGGGATTCTTAAGGGATTTCTGATGAGCCGTACCCCTCTGGAAGGATTTCCGGAATCCAACGGACACGGAAGAGCCGATGCCTATTCAAATCCTGTGACCAGACAAAGCAACATGTTCATTAAAAGCAATCGACCCTTGTCTGATGATTCACTGGTGATCAGACTCAAGGAGGAATTAAAAAGAAGCGGGAAAGAATATGGATACTTCTTCAGTTCAGTCAGTGGCGGGTTCACGAACACTTCTACATTGTACCCCAACGCGTTCAACGTAACACCTTTGGTCGTTTACAGAATCTTTACAGATGACCGTCCCCGCGAATTGGTTAGGGGTGTAAATATGATCGGAACACCGCTCTCGGTCTTTTCTCAAATACTCGAATGCGGTAATTCCTATCGGATTTTCAATGGTTACTGTGGAGCTGAATCCGGTTCATTGCCAGTATCCTGTGTGGCTCCTGCAATTTTGGTCCGTCAGGTTGAGACTCAGAAAAAGATGAAATCAGGGGATATTTCTCCAATTCTTGAACGCCCCTAATACAAATTGTCATGTCTATCAATAAACTAATTTTAGCTGGTTTCTTATCCATTTCTTATTTTGCCCCTGTTCGCTCACAGTTACAGGATGATCCCATACTTCAAGCTATTAAAAGTGAAGTTGATCGTAACAAAGAAGGACTGCACGCAGGCAAACTGGAACCTCCTTTCTGGATCTCATACCGTTTCCTGAATGCGAGTCGTATGACAGTTATTGCTTCAGAAGGATATCTGATCTATCAGGATATTTCACAAAACAATTCAGGCATTTCAGATATTTTAGTCGGAAATACCCAATTAAACAACAATAACTTCCAATCTTACTACAATAAAAAGAATCTAAAGGTTGGTGAAACCAACTTGGAGTCAGCCCTCAAATATGCCATTTGGAACCAACTTGATGCCGATTATAAAAAAGCAGCAGAGGATCTGGAGAAGAAAAAGACTCAAATCACTCAACAGAATATTCCCCAGGAAGATCTAAAGATAAATGATTGGGATGAATCCATGCCTCAACAGTACTATCAGAAGCAAGATATCCAAAAAATAGACCCTCATTTCTGGGAAAGCTATTGTCGTAAGGCTTCTTTGGCGCTGTGCAAAGATACAGCCATCATTGAAAGTGAGTTTAAGGCCGAAATCATTCAGGGTGATTATTACTACTACAGTACAGACGGCTTTATGTATAGATTGCCTATGCGTCTCATTAAGTTGACAGGAAATGTCAAATGCCGTACAAAAGACGGTCAGGAGATGGAAGAACGATATTGCTATTATTTTGACAACCTCAATGATGTCATTCCTATAGAAAACCTCTGCACTGAAATTCTACAATACAACAAATTGCTTATTGAAGAAAGCGAGGCACCTATAATACCGGAAGCCTACTCCGGACCTGTCCTTTATGAGGAGAATGCCGTATCTGAAGCTGTTGAGAATTGTTATATCAATAACGATAATGGATTGATGGCAAAACGTAAAGAAATCTCGCAAACAAGAAATTCCGGTTATTCAGGGAATGCCGAAAACCGTATTGGACAAATGATGTATAAAAAAGTAGCTGACCGACGGCTCGACTTCATCTCAATGACAGGTAAATCCCGATGGAATGGGCAAAAACTACTTGGATATACGCCGATAGACGCCCAAGGTGTCAAGCCAGACAGTTCCTTTGTTTTGATAGAAAACGGTATTCTCAAGAACCTGATTTCCAACCGGACTCCGACCAAAACCAACCCTAAAAGTAATGGTCATAGCATGTTTTATGTGGGTAGTCCTGAAACCGGATTAGGTATTGGCGTACTTAGACTCAAAGCCACTCAAGGCATACCCAAAAAAACCCTGAAAGACAGTCTACTGGCTGCAGCTAAAGAAGAAGGCTATGACTTTGCCTATTTATACAGAGGCTATGCTCATATGTCCGGATGTTTTCTTTATAAAGTTTATGCAAACGGTCGTGAAGAGATGGTCAGAAACTTCTCAATCAACGATTTAAACCAGAAACAATTTAAATATATTCTTCAACTAGGAGCGGAAGATTATGTTCGCAATACATTAACCGGAGAAAACATAACCAGCTTAATCGTACCCTACGGAATTATTTTCAAGGAATTGGAAATCATTCGGAACAACAATGTAACACTCAACAAGCCTTATATTGTTGCAAGACCGGAAAGAAAAAAATAAGCTTCCTACAAAATTTCAGACTTTTTTCAATCAAAAGCTGTATTTTTGAAAATTTAAAGAACTGCTGTAAAAATTGAAACAATGCATAAACGAGTCCCATTCAATACGTTATTATTTCTGTTGGTTTTATTTATTACCTCCTGCGGAGCTGGCGCAAAAAAGAAACCGGCCAAAGCAGAGAATATCGCCAACATCCCGGTTTTTAATGCAGACAGTGCTTATCAGTTTGTAGAAAATCAAACCCTTTTTGGTCCCAGAGTACCCAATACGGATGCTCATAGAGCCTGCAGAAAATACATCGTTTCCAATCTGCAAAAAACAGGGGCTAAAATCACAGAACAGTCAGCTGAACTGGAAGCTTTCGATGGAACGATGCTGAAAGCAACCAATATCATAGCCTCCTTTCAACCGGAAAAAACCAACCGTATTATCTTATGTGCTCATTGGGATTCAAGACCCTTTGCAGACAACGATCAAAATGAAAAAAACTGGCACACCCCTATTTTGGGAGCAAATGATGGAGCCAGCGGAGTTGGAGTATTGATGGAAATTGCCAGACAGCTCGGAATGGAAGCAACTAAAGGGAACCTGCCGAAATCCGGCATAGATATCATTATGTTTGATGCCGAGGATTATGGTCAACCGAATTTTTTTAAAGGAACCCAAAATGAGGACAGTTGGTGTCTGGGCACGCAGTATTGGGCAAAAAATCCACACGCACCAGGTTATAAGGCAAAATATGGTATTCTTTTGGATATGGTGGGTGGTAAAACCCCCAATTTTCAATGGGATTTTTATTCCATAAAATATGCGCCCCAGGTTTTGCAATCCGTTTGGGAAAAAGCGGCCAAACTTGGATACAACAGTTACTTCAGTGCAACACAGGGAGGAT
>Ga0172378_10005762_pt1 | contig 11570 bp, 10 predicted proteins | sample GrowelOW332metaG_FD_119755 | JGI IMG/M metagenome (GOLD analysis project Ga0172378, IMG submission 119755) | Groundwater microbial communities from an aquifer near a municipal landfill in Southern Ontario, Canada - Pumphouse #3_1 metaG | ecosystem: Environmental > Aquatic > Deep subsurface >... | reverse complement strand
ATCACCCAAAACAACACCAAAAACGGTGTTTTCATTATGAAGTAAAGCTTTTACTTCACCTTCTAAAACAGTTAAATTCTCTGTATTTAATAACTTATCTTGAACAAAATGCGGATATCTTTTCTTATCTGCTTGAGCTCTCAAACATTGAACTCCAGGGCCTTTAGCCGTATTTAACATCTTCATTTGAAGATATTCATGATCGGCGGCAATCCCCATAAAACCACCTAAAGAGTCAATTTCTCTAACAACTACTCCTTTGGCACTTCCTCCAATAGAAGGATTGCATGGCATATTAGCAGCCATTTTAATATTTAAAGTAATTAAGAGGGTCTTTTTACCCATATTAGCACATGCTAAAGAGGCCTCTGTACCAGCATGACCTCCACCAACAACAATTACATCATAATCAAAATTCATATTAACCAACACTTCCCTTCATATCGAGCTTAATTAATTGGTTAAGTTCTACAGCATATTCCATAGGCAATTCTTTTGAGAAAGGTTCAATAAAACCCATAACAATCATTTGTGTAGCATCTTCTTTACTGACTCCTCGGCTCATCAAGTAATAAAGTTGGTCTTCATCAATTTTACTAACTGTAGCTTCGTGTTCAAGAAAACTAGTATTGTTCCAAACTTCATTCTTTGGAATTGTGTCAGACTTTGAAATATCATCCAAAATCAGAGTATCACATTCAACGTGCGACTTAGAATTTATAGCATTTGGTTTAATTCTAACAGTTCCACGATAATTACAAACACCAGCGTCACGAACAATTGATTTAGAAATAATTTGACTGCTAGTATTTGGAGCTTCATGAATCATCCTAGCACCTGCATCTTGATATTGACCATCACGAGCAACAGCAATTGAAATACAAACTCCTTTTGCTCCTTCGCCTTTTAAAACACAAGCAGGATATTTCATGTTAACTTTTGAACCGATATTACCATCGATCCATTCCATGGTTGCATTTTCATAACATACTGCTCTTTTAGTGACTAAATTAACAATATTATTTGACCAGTTTTGTACGGTGGAATAACGGCATTTTGCATCTTTTAAAACAATGATTTCAACGATAGCAGCGTGTAAAGAATCTTCGCTATAAATTGGAGCAGTACAGCCTTCAACATAATGGACACTACTTCCTTCATCACAGATAATTAAAGTTCTTTCAAATTGACCAGTTTTTTGGTTATTAATTCTAAAATACGACTGTAAAGGTTTATCTAATTTAACATTTTTGGGAACATAAATAAAAGATCCGCCACTCCAGCAAGCACTGTTTAAAGCAGCAAATTTATTGTCAGCAGGACTAACAACTGTCCCAAAATACTTTTTAACTAAATCAGGATATAGTTTTAATGCCATATCAGTTGATAAAAAGATAACTCCCTTTTCCTCAACTTCTTTTAGCATATTGTGATAAACCATTTCCGATTCGTATTGAGTTGCGGCTCCAGCTAAATATTTCTGTTCAGCTTCAGGAATACCAATTTTTTGGAAAGTATTTTTAATAGTTTCCGGAACTTTATCCCGATCTGTTTTTTCACCTTTAACATAGCGCGTAAAATAAGTATAAGAATTAAAATCTATATTACTAACATCTGGACCAAATTTTGGAAACGGAAGTTTAGTAAAAGTTTCATAACTTTTTAATCTAAACTCAAGCATCCAATCAGGTTCTTCTTTAGCCTTAGAAATTGTTCTTACAACTGATTCCGATAGACCTTTACCAGTGTTTTCGATTGAATCAATGCTATCTTTAAAGTCATATTTATAATTTTCATTTAGTTCAATTTTACTTTTTTTCATGTTCGCACTCTTTATCAATCAATTCTTCAATACCATTGCAACCAATTGTTGCACATTTAATTCGAGCAGCTTGTTTATGGGTATTAGCAAAAACAATAGCTTCATCTAAAACTTCAGGATTATATGGTTTTTCGTAAATCATATTTTGATATTGATGCAAAATATTTAATACTTCTTCATATGTTTTACCAATTGATAAATCACATAAAATATCTGTACTTGCAGTGCTGATAGTACAAGCGACGCCATCAAAACAAGCATCAATAACCTTGCCATTTTCCAATTGTAAAAAGATAGTTATGTCATCGATACAACTATCGCTATCCATACGAATTTGAACAAAAGACGAGGGATTGGCAGGGGTTTTTTTATGTAATGGACTACTATAGTGGTCCATGATGATCTCACGCATCATCTCTGGATTAAGCGAAATAGGCATCTAAGAAATTACCTCCATTTTTAAGTGCATCAACTAACACATCAACCTCTTCTTTTGTATTATAGAAATACAACGAGATTCTAACGGTACCAGTTGTTTTTAATAAATCTTTTAAAAGTTTAGCGCAATGTTCGCCACTTCTAACACAAATTCCATGACTATTTAAGTAACTTGCTTCGTCTTGAGGAAAAACACCTTTTACATTGACAGTAATAATTCCAGTATCGGCATGTTCGTTATAAATAATCAAATCTTTAATATCTTTAAGTTTAGAAATTGCGTAAGAGTGCAATTCTTTTTCGTATTCTTCAATATTATTCATTCCTATCTTATTAAGATAATCAATTGCCGCACCCATACCATATATTCCGGCCAAATTCATAGTACCAGCCTCAAATTTAGCAGGAGCAGCAAGATAAGCGACGTTTCCGCACATATCGAAGCGAGCGTTGTCGCCTCCTCCACTCATTAACGGATCCATTTTTTCTAATAAATTATATTTTCCATACAAAACGCCAATACCTGTTGGACCTAACATTTTGTGACCGCTGAAAGATAAGAAATCACAATCTAAATCTTTAACATCAACTTTCATATGAGGAACCGATTGAGCCCCATCACAAACTAAAATAGCGCCGAATTCATGTGTTATTTTAGCAATTTCTTTAATATCAATCACAAAACCCATAACGTTAGTAACTTGAGCGACAGAGACAACTTTTGTATTTTTTGTTATTACTTTTCTTAAAGATTCAGGTTCTAATTTCCCTTCTTTATTAAGAGGAATATATTTAATCGTAGCTCCAGTTAATTCGCTAATTTTAAACCAAGGTAAAACGTTACTAGCATGTTCTGCTTCGGTTAATAAAATTTCATCGCCTTTTTTCAAAAATTTAAAGCCAAAACCAAAAGCAATCATATTTAAACTCATACTTGTTCCGCTAGTAAATATAACTTCTTGTTTTTTAGCGCCAATAAAATTAGCCACTTTTTCTCGTACTAAATCAACTTCTTTATCAACTTTAAAAGCTAAATCATAATCTCCACGATGTGCATTTGCAGTTTCTTCTGAATAATACTTATCACACGCATCAATTACTGATTGAGGTTTAAAAGTAGTAGCAGCATTATCAAAATAAACTAAAGGATGCCCTTGTTGAGTTTTGCCATTTAACATCGGAAAATCTTTTCTAATATTTTTAACATCTATCATACTAAAACTCGCTCCTTACATAATTTTCAATATATTCTTGTTCGTTTTTTGAAAAATATTTTTGAATAGGAAGGAGATAACCTAAAACAATTAATCTTCTAGCATCATCAATACTTATTCCACGACTTAATAAATAATAAATATGATTGTCATCAAGACTACCAATAGCGCATCCGTGACTTGCTTTAATATCATCACAATCTATTTTTAGAATTGGATGGGCTTTTCCCTTGCTTTCTTTATCAAAAAGAATGACTTTAACTTTTTGATTTGCAGTAGATTTAATACTTCCGGCTTCAATATGTGAAACGCCAGTAACATTTAATTCACTAGTATCTTCGCTAACTCCATAAACATTCAATTTTGAAGTATTATTTTTAGCAAATTGATCATAATTAATAATGTAATTTTTAATTGAATCATTCTTGCTAACAGAAGAAACTCTAAACTCACTTGAAGCATTATCGCCAATCATAATTATGTCACTTGTAAGGTAAAAATTATTTCTAGAAAAATCAACAAGATAAACATTTAAAATAGAATTTTTATTCAAATTCCCATGCAAATGTACCTTCTTTTCTGAATTTCGATTCATTATCTTAACATTAACATTTGCATAATCTTGAAGATAAAAAGTAAGGTCGACATCATGAGAAAGATCGCTTATTAAAATATTGATACATGTGTTTTTTTCACAATCAATATTCAATTTAATTGGTTCATTTTCGAAATCAAAAACATAATCTCCGTTTTCGGAAATTAATATTTCATTATTTTCAATTTTAGTATCAACATTATTTATCTTCATTCTTAATAATCTCTTTAGTTGCACAAGTACCTAAAGTAACTTGATTCATATTCTTTTCTGACTTCTCAATCTCTATACCTAATTCAGTCTTAATCCACTCGTAACCTTCTTTGTCGATACGCGAAATCACCTGTGAATCCCCATCGATTACTATTTTTCCGTTAACCATAACTAAAGCTCTTTTAGGCTTAATTAAATCAAATAAACGAGCATAATGAGAGATAATTAAAAAAGAAGTTTCGTGTTTTTTGTTTTGAGCAATAATTGATTTTGAAACGATATTGATAGCATCAACATCAAGTCCACTATCAATTTCATCTAACATTGCAAATTGAGGATTAAGGAGTTTCATCTGAAGAATTTCGTTTCTTTTCTTTTCTCCACCACTAAATCCATCATTTAAACTACGATTTACCATCTCAAATGGCATTTCAACTTCTTTACAAGAATCTTCCAAAACTTTATAAAATTTATAAAGCGAAATTTTATTTTCGTTACGGGCATTAATAGCTGTTTTATAAAAATCAGCACTAATAACACCAGGAATTTCTGCTGGATTTTGAAAGCCTAAAAATATACCAACTTTACTTCTTTCATCAACACCCATTTTAAGGACATCTTTGCCATCAAATAAAATAGATCCTTCGGTCACTTTGTAATGAGGATTTCCCATAATAGCAGCAAATAACGTCGATTTTCCATGTCCGTTTGGACCTAAAAGAGCAACAATTTCACCTTTTTTAATAGTAAGCGAAACTCCCTTTAAAATTTCTTTTTTCTCAACTTCTACGTGTAAATTTTTAATAACTAGTTCTTCCATAATTCACCTTTTTGCTTGTTTATTTTATATCTTTTTCTTTCACATAACAATAAAGACGATTATTAAATATTTTTTTACAAAAATTGCATTATTTTTCAATCCACACTTTTGTAGTCATTTCTCTCTATTTTTAAAGTTGTTTTTGTTTATACTTTAGTATAAAATATAAAACGCTATTGTTTAGACACAAAGTATTGCTTAGATGAAAGGGAGTTATTTATGAAGAAATTTAAGAAATGTTTAGTGCTTGGTTTAACAGCTATTGCAACTATGTCAATTGCAAGTTGCTCTATCACTGCTAAAGAAGACCTCGTTTTAACCTACACTTACACAAATGGTGACGGAGTTAAGACTGAAAAAAGCATTAATGCTGAGGATGTGTATCAAAGATACTTAAAATCCAATCCAAAAGATCATGCTAAAGCTTATTATGATGCAATCAATGAAGTAGCTGTTCGTGTTGCTTTTTTGGATGGTGGTACACTTTCAAAATATAAGACCGAAATTGAAGATGCTACTCAACAAGTTATCAAAACTGATAAAAATAAGGCTGATGAAGAAGGCAAATCTTGGGAAGATTATCTTACTACTTTAGGTTATACCGATTCAAATATGACCACTGAAGAGAAAGAACATGAACTTTATTTAGATACATCTTTAACAAAGATGGAAGCTAAAGTTAAAAGTCAATTTAAAGATTCTTTCAACACTTGGAAAAAAGATAGTACTGACGATAATGCCAGTAAATTCAATCTTATTTGGGGTGATGAAGGCTACGTTAAAGAAAATATGCCATTTGCTGTTAGACATATTCTTGTTAAAGCTGGAGATTCTAGCGATAACTTTACCGGAAGCAAAATTACTGAAGATGCAGCTCTTAAATTGAGCCGTGTTCTTACTAAATTAACTCAAACCGATGGCAAGGATACTACTTTTGCCACCATCGCTACTACAGAAACTGATGATACAGGTTCTGCTACTCAAGGCGGTCTTTACACAATGAGTACAGCGACAAGTTTTGTCAACGAATTCAAACTTGGTGTCTATTCTTACGAAGCTATCTATAATCAAACAGAAGCAACAAAATATAATACATACCTTGCTCAAAATGCTTCGTCTTCAAATTTCACTGGTTTCAATCTAACTGATTCTACAAAAAGTGAAATTAGCAATATTGGTGTAAACTTTATTCCGTATGAAGCTGTCGATAAATTAAGTTCATTAAGTGGAGTTACCTCTTATAATGGATTAAAAGTTAACAACGGAAATGAAAATTACTATCCACGTAACATTATTTTTAACGAATATTTTAACAATCATAATATTTCCTTTATTACTGACGAAAGTATGAATGCTACTTTAACTTCAGCTGATGCTCATACATATGATGACACAGGTGAGACTTATTGGAACGATCTTGACGCAGACGGAAAAATTAGAACTGGTGCTCAATACTCAGGATTAACTGCTAATCAATTATCACACTTTAAATCAGTTCTAATTGATGGAAAAACTAAAAACGTCCTTTGCGATGATAATGATCGTCCAATTATGCTTGCTTTAAATGCTTCTAGCAGCGGCGGCGTTCACATCATGACTCTTGATAGAGGCTTCTTCGACGGAACACAAGATGCTACAACCAAAGAATATGTCACAGACGAAACATTAAGTGATGGAACAGAGTATAAACTTCCATTAAGCGAATATTACGCTAACGAAGTCCCAATCACCAACAATGGTGTTGATGCTCAAGGAAAACCACTTTATAACTCAGATAAAATTCCAATGGTCGAAGGCAAAAACGTTCCAAAGAGAACATTTATGTATAACGATGTTGTCATGAATAAATCAAATTATGATGATTATCTTACAAATACTTTACAAAAAGATATCGATAGTAGTTATGCATCATCGCTTCAAACCGTTAATCAATATAAATGGTTAAAAGCAAATGCAAACATCAAAGCAAAAGATACAAATGCTCAAAACTTAATCGATATGTATGAAGTTAATCAAACTGTAACAACAAATAAAACTAACAGCGATACATTAATTACTGCTTGGAATAGTTACTATCAAACTCTTGATAAACAAGAGAAAGCAAGATCAACGGGATTAATTCCTGTCACATGTGCTCTTAATTATGGTAGTACAACTGAAAAAGATCCAAATGACAAAGGACTTTACGAAAAAGGTGGCGCTTGTTACAACACCGGAAGTATTAATTAATAGGAGGAACAGAAAATGAAAAAATCAAAATTATTAAGTTTACTTGTAATAACCGCTTCAACTGTACTTCTTGCTAGTTGTACAACCGCTCAAACATCTTTAAAGAATGGAAATGACCAATTAACTGATACCACAGTTACTGGAGTTGATAACGATACTTTAAAGGCTTTATTTAACACTATTTATTCTGGCTCGAGTTTCTCAAGCGACATTAAAGAAATGTTGAACCGCGAAGTTTCTATATCAAATCTTGGTGAATTTTATTTCGGTTACGATGCAACATCGGTCGCTGAAGATCCATATTATGTTGATATTAAATGGAGCGAAGGCGAAACTACATATTATTGGAAAAATGCTACTAACGAACAAAAGAATTCTTTTCTTGCCAATCATAAAGTCTATTGGAATTGGGTCGATACTGGAATTAACATTCAATATGAATCCAGTTTTGATTCTACAAAATTGAGTCAATACGAAGCAAGAATTGATAACTTAACTTCTTTAGTCAAAACTCAAGTTATTAAGAGCATTTACACTTCCGCTAATTCTTCAAGTTATACAAAACACAACCGTTTCTATGAAACATTATTTGCTAGAAACATCGCAAACCAACTCTATGTTATTCAAAACAAAGATGGAAGCACTATTTCTAACGAAAAAGCTACTTTTGACGGTCAAGTTTCGTTATATTCACTTTATCTCGATCCTGATTATTCATTGAATATTGAAAAAGATTCTGAAAAAACAACTCTTGATACAACAGGTACTGTTAAAACAATTAATGAATTCTCTTACAAGATGCTTATCGATGGAACATACGATCCTTATACAACAGAAGGAAGTAAAAACATCTATTTAGGCGAAAATAAGTTATTACACTTATATCATTATGTAGATTACATTAACGCTACAATTCTCCCAACAATTCAAAATGCATTATTAACTGAACAATATATCTTTGATAATGCTTATACTGCAGTTGGTAGAACACAACAAAGAAAAGTTAGTTATATTGAAATTACTGATAGCAATTACAAAAAAGCTAGAAACTTATTAACTAATTTTGCAAATGACTACATTAAGACATTTACACCTGATAATACACATACAAGTGTTGATTTCTCAATCGCACAAAACGCTTGGAAAGGTATTCCAGCTACAATCGATTCAGATACAACAACCAAAGCTTTAACCATTAAGACTTTCGGTGATGCTTCTACTACCAATCCTAATACTCAAATTAAGAGTGGCAAATATATCGATGGAAAAACTGATTACAAGTATTATCCACAAACAAGTTATTTCGATATTATTAAGGATTATAGTAAATTAACTAATAACCCAACCACAAACGATTCTAGTTTATACACTGGTTTCACTGAGATTGATTCAAGATATTATGAACCATCTGAGGGTTTACAAATCAAAACTGACAACTTAAAAGCTCAAAGCACAATCGTTTCAAAATGGGGTGCTAAAGCTGATTTTAGTGGACTTCCAAGTGATATCACTGACAAATTATTCAATTATGGTATTATCAAAGAAGTTAACGATTATAAAGCTGACAGTTCAAAAGCAATTGATAAGCAATATTTAAAATCGTTCGTTCCTAACGGACCAACCTTCTTAAAGAGAGATAACTACGCTTCTACAAGTGACGTTGACTCCATCATTTGGGAAAGTTCAGGAAAATACTATATTGTAATTGTTGAAGATAGTATTTCATCAAGTAGTTTATCCTACTCCGATACCAACAACGATTTAGTCGCTATCGAAAAGACTGCTAGAGAAGCAGGTTATGTACTTGCTAGCGGTTCAACTTATACCAAGGACGCTCTTGAATATTATATTAAAGATTCAGAAGTTGTTTACTTTGATCAAAAAGTTTATGACTACTTTGTTAGCGAGTTCCCAGATTTATTTTAATTAAATCAAAAAAATGATATATAATAGAAGAGCCAAATGGCTCTTCTATTTTTATTAAAGAGGTATAATTATGAAAAATTTTGATCCAAAATGTGTTTTTTGTAAAATTGCAGATGGTACCATCAGCTCTTACAAAATTTATGAAGATGATGACATTCTTGCTTTTCTTGATGTCAATCCAGTTACTTACGGACACGCATTAGTTATTTCTAAGAAACATTATGAAACGTTTTTATCCACACCAAAAGATATAATGCATAAAGCTTTTGATGTTGCTCAAAGAATTGGGCAAGTTCAAATTAAAGAATTAGGCGCAAAAGGTGTTAACATCCTCACCAATTGTTACGAACCTGCCGGTCAAACCATACGTCACTTTCATATTCATGTCATTCCACGTTATGAAGCAACTGATGGTTTTAAATTAGAATTTCATAGCGAACTTAAAAACCTCTGCTTACCAGAGGTCTTAGAAAAAATAAAAAAAGATTTATAATCTAATTTTTAGGTTTATAAAAAGATCTATTATCAAGGGCGAATATACGATCAGTTTGTTCGCCTTTTTTTGTATCACTTAGAACTTTATCTAGACACATCATTTTAGCATCCATATCATCAATCATTGACAATAATAAAGCTTCTTGAGTTTGAGGAACAACTGCAGCTCCAAACTCAGGTTTTGCATGATGTGAAAGTATCATATGTTCTAATAATAATGGGTATTCGCTAGTGATATTGAGTTTTTTAGAAACATCAGCTACCATATTTGCTCCAATTACAAGATGACCAATCAAATTACCTTCAGTTGTATAAAAACAAGCAACCGGTCCACTTAATTCAACCAACTTTCCAATATCGTGAATAAGACATCCTGACATTAACAAATCGCGATCAACTGTAGGATAATTGTTAACAATTGGATCCACTAAATTAGCCATGGATAAAGAATGAAATAAAAGTCCATGAAAGAATTCGTGATGATTTCTTACAGCTGCTGGATGAGTAATATATTTATTACGATTTTCAGTTATAAGAGTAGAAACAATAGCATGTAAATCAGGTTGTTTTATAGAATCGATGTATTTATCAAGACTAGCTTCAAGTTCGTTTACAGGAATTGGTGAATCCGAAATTAAATTTGTGACATCAATGTCATTTTCGTTAACGCGATAAATATCTTCGATTCTTATTTGTAACTTATCTCTAAAAGACCCTACTCTTCCCTCAATTCTAATTGGTTTACCACATTCAAAAACAGATACTTGTTCAGGAGTAACTTCCCATATCTTGCCTTCAATGGTTCCGCTTTTATCTTGCAATATAATGTTCATAAAATTGGTGCCATTGCTTGCAACACCTTTATTAAAATCTTTGACTAAATATACACCAGTCGCTAACATTCCATCTTTTAAATCTTTAATCATTTATTCATCCTCCTTAGAAAATAATTTCGAAATTTTATCGTAATCGTAACCTATATTAATTAAATAATTAACAATTTTAGTATCTAATTTATAACCAGAATAGGTTTTAGATAATCTTGCATAAGCTTTTTCGTAGTCTTTTTTAAGGCGCTCATTTTCAATACTTTGATCAATTGTAAGACCATTTAAAACCTTTAATATAATATCAACAGTAAAACCTCTTTTAACCATATCATCATAAATTTTCTTTTTTTGTTTTGCGAAATTACTAGAAACAAACAAATTTTGAATACTTTCGAAATATTTTTTTGCTTTTTCCAATTCGCACTCGTCATTAAAATTAATTTTTGATATTAATTCATCAGAAATTCCTTTAATTTTAAAATAATTGATAATGTAATATTTTCCGTATAGTTCATTATTTAAAGTTTCTAAAACTAATTTAACATAATTTGGATCATCAAGAAGGCCTTCATTCCTTAATTGTTTAACAACACAATCAGCAAAATCCCCTGCAAATCCCCTGTTTTTTATTACTTCAGTCATTTCATGTTCAGTATATAATTTTTTAATTATTTTGCTTTTAATCTTTTCTTTAATAATGAATAATTGAATATTGTTTAAAAGATTCATTATCTCTTCTCTTGATAGACTTTGATTAACAGCAAAACTATATTTGCCACACAATTGACTAGGGATTTTAATTTCAAAGAGAGCGAAAAACAAAACAATTTCATGTTTTTCTTCGTGTATTTTTAAAACTATATTACTATCACCAATTTCTTCTAATCGCACGTTTATAAACCTCTAAAATATTATTGTAAAATGTTTTTTCACTAAAACGACCAATGCTCTTAAAACCATTGTCTCGTATTGTATCCAACTCTTTTGT
>Ga0172378_10005760_pt1 | contig 11572 bp, 5 predicted proteins | sample GrowelOW332metaG_FD_119755 | JGI IMG/M metagenome (GOLD analysis project Ga0172378, IMG submission 119755) | Groundwater microbial communities from an aquifer near a municipal landfill in Southern Ontario, Canada - Pumphouse #3_1 metaG | ecosystem: Environmental > Aquatic > Deep subsurface >... | reverse complement strand
GGCTTTAGGCGAAAAGGTTCCTGGAAATGGTACCTTATCTGTCGCTGATGACACAGTTTTTGCTGCCTATAAGAATAAGGTTTCCAAGATTGCCATGTCTACCACTTCTAAGATCCATGATGGTGCTGATGTCACCGCTTCTCCTAGAAGACAGGGTGCCGGTCAGATTGATGTTAAGAATCTCCTTATGGCTGATACTTATCTCACTACTGTCGATCAGGATCCTGAAGGCTTCTATGCTGATGGCACTGAAATCGCTAAGGCTGAATTAAAGAATAGTGGTTCTCTTAATGTTGAAGACTTAAGCAAGGATGAAGCTGCTTATGTCGAATTCGAATACAAAGTTCACAATGATTCTTCTATGTCCAGAACTTACAAGCCTACCCTTGAAGTTCTTATTCCTAAGATTGAAGTCATGGAGACTTTAGCTAAGTACAACCAGGATAAGGATGATGCAACTTTAGTTGCTGATATTCCTGCCAATCTTCCTTCAACTCTGACTATGTCTATTGATGATGATGAAGTTGCCGCTGCTATTGATGCCGGAAGCAATATCTCTGTTGCCGCTGGTGCCACTGTTACCGGAAACGTCAAAGTCAGAATCGATGATCTTAGCTTCAGTAAAGAATTCGAAGATGTTGAGAATCCTGATTTCACCGGAACCTTAAGAGAATATTTCAATAAGTATTTCTCTGATGCCGGCGGAAGTTATGTCGAAGGTTATCTTAACCTTGAAGATATCACCGATGATTCCGATGAAGCCAACGATGCCAACTTATCTATGGCTTATATGGGCTTCTATGGTGATTTCACTAAGGGTGCCGCTGTCGAAGATTTCGACTTCGAACAGAAAACTGGTCACCTCTATACTTCTCAGATGATTGATTCCTACATGAAGAATCTCTCCAATGCCTCCTATGTCAAAGCTAATGCTTATACTGGTTCAACTATCTCTGGTGTCGGTACTGCTCCTAGTGCTTCAGATATCAACAGCATCGGCAGCATGACTACTAGTGCCTTAGCCGGTTCTTCTAGCAAATATGCTTCTGTTACTGACTTCGATGAACCTGCTGCAGGTGAAAATAAGCGTCTCTATGCTGGCAGTGCCAGTTCCAAGAAGCTTCTTGTCACTACCTTCGTCAACCGTTCCATTGCTAAGGGTACCTGGAGTATCACTCAGAATGGCTCTTCCAAGAAGAATGGTAATTTCTCTGATCTCTATGCCTGGGGAAGTTCTTTCTCTGCTATTGATGATGGCGGTGCCTTACGTAAGTCTTGGCTTGTCACCGGAACTTCTTATCAGCTCCATCGTGGCTATGCCTTGATTGATGTTGATTCCTTAGCTGAGGGAACTGATTATTCTCTGAACTTCAGTTTCACTCTTGAAGGAACTGGAACTACTCAGACTAAGTCTTATCCTCTTACTGTTGATAAGACTGCTCCTACTGTTGTTTCAGCTGAAATCACCGAATCTGGATCCAATAAGTACTTACATCTGGTTACCAATGGTGCCAACAATACTATCGGTTCCTCAGTTCCTACTGCTGTCAGCGGATCAGATGGTTATTATGAAGCCTCTATCAGACTGAGAGATTCTCAGCTTGAAACTACTCAGGCTATCACTCTTACCGACTATGCCAACAACGCCACTACCGTCTTAATCAATCCTGGCGATCTTTCCTTCTTTGCTTCCGGCTCTGCTCTTACCAGCAAATATGAACTTTACATTGATTTCCATCGTAACAGAAGCGGATATGCCTATTATTATTTCTCTATTCTCAATGCTTCCGGAAACTTTGTTAAGTTATCCACTACCTACACCATCTACTTCAACATCGGAACTGGACTTAATGCTGATGATGTCGACATTCTCATTGATAGTGAAGAAGCCACCTTCACTTATGATTCCACTACTGGTTATGTTGCCTTAACTATTCCAACCACCGCTGATGATGGTTCTGAATTCGCTGTCAACTACACTGTTGGCGGACAGGGTGACACTCCTGGAGCTTCTACTTCCACTTCTACCAGTACTTTCACTTCTACTTCTACTTCCACTTCTACCAGTACCTTTACTTCTACCAGTACCTCTACTGGAGGCGGATGCTTCAATTCCGGAAACATGGACGCCAACACTCTCGCTGATTCCTTCTTTGCTACCATGGGTCTTGCCGGTCTTGCTTACTTCTTCTTTGTGAAGAAGAGAAGATTCTAAGTACAATATGCAAGAGCCTAGTCGATTAGGCTCTTGCTTTATTTGAAATAATAAGTAAGGATAAATAATCAATGTTATTATTACCCGATACCAAAAAAGAAATCATAAATTGGATAATCGCCTGTCTCATCATTCCGATTGTTGTTCTTCCGGTTTACTTCTGTTCTGACTTCATGCTCAGCAACATCTTCATCATCATTGGTTCCCTCTATATTGCTTATGTTGCTCTTTCCTTAGTCACCAGAGAAGGTTTCTTTGACTTATTCAGCTTTCAGTTAAGCAATCTTATTTCTTCTTTCCGTCCCGGAAATCATGTCCGCTATCCTGATGCCTATGAATATAAGAAAATGAAGGAAGAAAAAAGAAAACAGGGCAGATTTGTTTGGATTCCCTGGGTTTCTGTCGGAGTATTAATGATTATTCTTTCAATAATCTTTGCTATTTATCCGGTTTAGAAATCAAAAAATTCACTTCAGTTACTTAAATTATTCGCAAGCTGTTGTATAATTAATAATATTGCACTGAAAATCAATATTTTCATTTAATTAATAAAGGAGAAAAATTATGGACAAGAAATTTAAGAGAAGCATTGCTCTCATCGCCATTGGCGCTATTGCTGTTCTTGGAACAGGCTGCACTCCAGCTTCTTCCGCCTCTACCTCTACTCCCACCGGAAGTACTTCCACTTCTACCTCTACCAGTACTGATACTGGTTTTGATTGGTATGTCACTTACAAAGGTCAGGAATATACTTCTGATGCTTCTGTGACTGTCTACATGGGAGATACCGTTGGTGTTCTTACCTGTGCCTACATTGCTGAAACCACTGGAACTTTTACTTATGTTTCCTCTGATCCTTCAGTTCTTGCTGTTTCTGCCTATGGCTTGGTTACACCAGTCAAGGCCGGCACTGCCAATGTCACTGTCTCCAATGGTGAAACTAACATTGTTCTTTCCTTCACTGTTGCCTCACCTGCTGTTTCTACCGGTGCTCTTAGCTATGCTTCCAGCATCAGCTATGATGAGAAATCACGCCTTTTAGGTGCTTTGGAAGACTATGCTGTCAATAATTATCTCACTGGTCTGACCATGTTCTCAAACGGTGGCTATGTTGCCTACAATTCCCGTTACACTCCAAAGCCAAGAGAATATGTCGTTGGCTATGGTTGGGGTACTTTAAGAGAAGGCGAACTTACCGGAGCTCTTCCGAATCCTATTTCCGGACTTGATGCCTCTTATTACACTATCGGAACTACCGCTTTGGCTGCTCATGCTAATGCTATGGATGCTTCCGGAAGTGATGTTTCTGATTTAGCCGGAAACACTCAGAATGCTTTCTATTCCACTAGACTCAATGAAAACAATGATGGATATGAATGGTATCCTTCCTTGGCTGTTGATAGTGAATCCAGACCTGTTGCTGTCGGTGCTGATGGCAATGTCAGTACTTCCACAAACTATGGAACTACTTGGAGAATTCACGTTAAGACTGATGAAGTCAAGTATCGTACCGGTGCTAAGGATTCTTCCTTAACTGATGCCAAGACTACCGCTGCCGCCAAGTATGACGGAACCAGTGTCAAACTTGAAGATTATCTGACTCCTTTAAAGGTTATGTTAACCTCTTATAACAATATGTACCGTGGTGCTGAACTTACTACCGGTACTGCTGGTTTTAAGGGTGCTGCTGAATATTACAACAGTACTGCCACTAAGCCTAGCGATGATTCCCTTTGGAATGAAACCGTCTGGAATAATACCGTCGGAAAATATATCAAGACCGGTACTGATTCCACTGGCGACTACATTCAGTTCGAACTTCTGAGCCCCTGCTCACAGTTCTATGCTATGTACAATCTTTCCAGCAACCTCTATTCACCTCTCCCGGCTGAATTCATCAAGATTTGGGGTGCTAAGAATTTCGGAAAGTTCATGACCGGCTATACTCCGGCTGAAACTACTATTTCCACTGGACCTTACTATATTTCCAAATATGTCAATAATGATGTCCTTACTCTCAAGCAGAATAATCAGTATTTCCACACAGTTGATACTCTTCCTTCCGGAGCTACCAGAACTGTCTATAACATCAAGGGTGTCAATTATAAGTGGACTGGTGATAACACTAATCTTAAGAGCTGGTTTGAATCCGGTTCAACTGATTCCTTTGCTCCGACTAAGGACGATATCGCTCAGGGCGGAGACTTCAATGGCGAGAGCGGAAAATTCGGAGATGCTGTCAGCTGGAAGAGATACACCACTAAGGGTGATTCCAACTTCAAGCTTAACCTCAATGCCTGCACTGAAGCTCAGTGGTCTGAAAGATTCGGAACTACCGGAACTGTTGCCACACATGCTAAGGAACACTACTGGAAAGTTAAGCCCTATATGTCTAACAAGCACTTCCTCAACTTCCTTTCCTTCTCTCTTGACCGTCAGTCTATCTGCGAATCCCGTGGTATGACTCCGACTCAGAACTATTTCTCTGATAACTACCTGATTGATCCTGAAAGTGGTGTTTCCTATAATTCCACCGAAGCTCATAAGGCTGTCTTAGCTGATAGATATGATGATATGTATGGCTATAATCCTACTTATGCCAAGTCTGAACTTGACAAAGTCATGCAGGAAGTCATTGTTCCTTTAGCTGAATCTGGAAAGCTTGCTACCAAGACTTCTGGTCCCGGTGAAGGAACTTCTAGAAATCCATACATCGTTCCTATCCACATGGCTTGGATGAATACTACTGATTCTACCGATTATGCTGATGTCTTTGCCGGAATCAAGAAGGCTTTCTCTGAAGAAATCACTCTTGATTATGAAGGCGCATACGAACTTTCTATCGTTCCTGATTCAGTTACTTCCGATTATCAGCATGTTTACACTAACATGAAGTCAGGCGATTTCGATATCGGCTTTGGTGCCATCAGCGGAAACGACCTTGATCCTTTAATGTTCTTAGAAGTTCTGAAGAGTGATAACTCTTCTTCCTTCACCCTTAACTGGGGTCCGGATACTTCAGCTATTGATGCTGAGGAACCGGTTGTCTATGATGGAAAGACCTGGTCTTATGATAGTCTTTGGATGGCTGGCACTAGTGCTGTTGCCTTATCCACTGATGGTTCTATTGCCGGTGCCAAGAATGTTTCCACCGCTCATACCATCAGCAATTCCACCATTAAGTATGAATCCGTTAATGCTACTGACAGCTCTGTCACCTACAAGATCAGCTTCAAGTCTTTGATTGAAGCCGGTGCTGCCGCTAATATGAACATCTCCATCTATGCTGGATCTACCAGCAATGCTTTGACTGATGCTCAGGGTAATGCCCTTACCTTAGCTGGATTAGGAGCTACCGCCGCTAATGACTATGTCGCTACTGTTGTCCTGACTAACCAGCTTAACAGCTATGATGGCGCTGATATTTATGTTGCTACCATGAGTGTTAGCTACGAAGTTACAATCAATGGCACTGACTCCACTCTTACTGATGAAATCACTCTTCCTACTTACTATGGTGTCAGCCACTCCTAAGCTAAATTAAAATGCCTTATATTGTAAAATATTCAATAAAACGTATCGGTCTGCTTATCGTTACTGCTTTTATTATTCTCTCAATTACGTTCTTCTTAGTCAAAATGCTTCCGGAAGGCGCTCTGCCTTCCAACGAAGCAGCTGCTTATGCTTTCTGTCAGGATCAGGTTGCCAAAGGCTTTTATATTGGTCTTTCTGCTCCGACTGAACAGTATGGCAAGATGGTTTTCACCATTACTACTGCCGGAAAGAGTGTCTATTTTTATCGTAATCCGATCATCATTCAGTATGGTTCCTGGATCAAGGGAATCTTTACTCAGTGGGATTGGGGTGTCAGCTCCGCTATCTCTCCTCAGACCGACGCTATTTCAATTATTTTCGAAAGACTTAAGCCGACTATCATCATTAACATTGTGGCTTTGATTATTTCATTGCCTTTAGGCTTTATCTTCGGTATTTTAGCTGCTTTGAAGAAGAATACCGTGACTGATAATGTTATTTCAACCGTCGTCATGATCTTCATTTCCGTTCCTTCCTTTGTTGTAATCTCTCTTTTAATGCTTTTATTCTGCTATTCCAACAATATTCTGCCTAACTCCTGGCCGAGTGATGGTGCCAGTATTGGTGCCTATGCCAAAGCTATGGTTATTCCGGTTATGGCTCTCTGCTTTGGAACTGTTGCTGTTTTTACCCGTTATACCAGAGCTGAACTTACTGAAGTTATGTCCAGCGAATTCCTCCTTTTAGCCAGAACCAAGGGACTCAGCAAGACTCAGTGTGTCGTCCGCCATGCTCTTAGAAACTCCATGGTTCCGATTATTCCAATGATTATCGGACAGTTTATCGGTATTCTTTCCGGCTCCATGGTTCTTGAACAGCTTTATTCCATCAATGGTATCGGACAGCTCTTTGTTACCTGTATTACCAAGATGGATTACAACGTCCTTTTAGTCGATATGACTGTTTATACGATGATCGGTTTGGTTGCTAACCTCCTGGTTGATCTTTCCTACGGAATCGTCGATCCTCGTATCAGAATGGGAGCTAAAGCCGCATGATGAATAATGAACACAACGAAGATTTAAAAGATCAGGGCTTCCAGAAGGAAGACGGTTTTTATGCTGCCGGCAGTGAAGTCAAGGACAACAAAGGGCAAGGCTTCAATGCTGATGACTTTAAGCTGGTTCAGCAGGACAAATCTATCCATGATGTAAAATTCACCACCAAGCCTACTACTTTCCTTAAGGATGCCATGCATCGATTCTCCAAAAATCATTCCTCCGTTGCCGGTGGAATCATTTTGGGTTGTTTATTCCTTTTAGCTTTGATTCTTCCGATTGACGGAATTATTCCTTATCAAGTCGGACCGGATGTCATTAATGGTTCGGAAGTCAATCTGGCTCCAAAGATTTTTGCTACCGGAACTGGATTTATGGATGGAACCATCAACAGCCGCAATACTGCCTATCCTTATAAGGTAGATGCTTCCGGTAACGATGTTCTTGATGAAGAAGGAAATCTCATCTATGTCGGAACTTATGATGATCCTTCTGTCATTGTTTCGGTTTCTGATAAGCATATCGGCTACGGAGATGTTTCCACCTCTGATGCTACTGGTGGCTTTGCCTGGATCATTGGTGAACCCAATGAGGCTGAAGCTTCTAGATATGTCGTTTCCACAGCTTTCAATTACAATCTCAGCAATACCTACAAATTATCTTATTCCTTAGGCTGGAGAAATCTTGAAGGCTACGAAAAACCGGAATACTGTGTCTTTGCTATTTCCGGAAGCACTTATGCCAATCTTACTGATTGGTCTGAAGATTATGGTTCATTTACTGAAGAAGCTGATTCCAGTGAAGGTCAGACTGTCAGCACCTATGCTACTGTCACTGATTTTGATCTTACCTCTTCTTTAAAGACTGCCTTCGGTGAAAACTTAAGCTCAGTCAATGCTCAGGTGGGATTTGCTATCAAGTCTAAGAGTGATTCTAGTGTTGCTATGTATCTGAAGGAAGCTACTTTCACTTCTAATTCTACTTCCGTTACTGAAAGAGTTCAGATGGCTAGCCGTTCCTTTACTGATGCTAACTCGATGGTCTCACAGCCTCATTACACCTCCGGAACAACCGTCAATCCTAAGTACTGGGCAACTAACTCTTCCAGTCAGCTGACTACTGCTGATGCTAAGACTCTCCGCTGCAATATTGTCTATGATACTTATAAGATTCATTATGGTCTCAGATCAAAATTCCAGGTTGAAGCAAGTGTCTTCACTACTTGGCAGGAAGCTGGTTATATTACTGGCTGGGATCCTGAGAATCCCGGAACCTCCTATAAGAATATCGTTGTCACTGAATTAGGTCAGAATACTAATTCTGTCTATATTGTCTCCGTTGATGAACCGACTTCTGTTGCTAACTATGATTCTTTCAACTGTTCCGTCATTATGTGGAAGCAGTTAGGATATGATTCGATGCCTATTCATATCTTCGGAACCGATAAAAAGGGAAGAGATATCCTTAAATATGTTTTCTTAGGTCTAAGAACTTCTCTGATCTTAGGTATTGTTGTTTCTTTGATTAACATTATCATCGGTGTTATCTGGGGTTCAATCTCTGGCTACTTCGGCGGTCTTGTTGACTTAACCATGGAAAGAATTGTTGATATCCTTAACGGTATTCCGTGGATTGTCTTAATGACTGTTCTGGTTTTGAAGCTGGGATCAAGCGGTTTTGTCTTTGTCTTATCCCTCTGTCTTACAGGCTGGATTGGAACCGAGGCTGTCACCAGATCTCAGTTCTACCGATACCGAGACAGGGAATATGTCCTGGCAGCCCGTACCTTAGGTGCCCATGCCCCAAGACTGATCTTCCGTCATATTCTGCCTAATGCAATCGGTACCATCATCACTTCATCCATCCTGATGATTCCTTCTACTATCTTTACTGAAGCTACCATCTCCTATTTAGGCTTAGGATTCAAGAATCTTGCCTCTTTAGGTGTTATTCTTTCTGAGGCTCAGGGAAATCTTTCCAACTATCCGTATCAATTGATTTTACCGGCTGTCATCATTTCCTTATTGATGATTTGCTTTAACCTCTTCGGAAATGGTTTACGTGATGCCTTTAATCCGTCACTGAAAGGAACTGAATAATATGGAAAAAGAATATCAATATAATCAGCCTATCCTTCAGGTTAAGGATCTCCGTATTTCCTTTAGAAACGATCAGGGCCGTGTCCATGCTGTCAGAGGTGTCAATTTCACTCTTAATAAGGGCGAGACTTTATGTATTGTCGGTGAATCCGGCAGTGGTAAGTCTGTCACTAGCAAGACCATCATGGGAATTCTTCCAAATAATTCCATCATCGAAAGCGGTGAAGTTATTTATGAAGGAGAAGATCTGACTAAGATTGACGAATCGGAATTCCACCGTATCCGTGGACATAAGATTGGAATGATCTTCCAGGATCCTTTAAGTTCCCTTAATCCGATTATGAAAGTCGGCAAACAGATTACTGAAGCCATGCTGGTCAATTCTGACCGTATGAAAATCAAGTTTGATTCTTTGATCAGTGAGACCGAATCTAAGTATAAGAATAATCATGTCAAGATGATTTCCACTATCAGCAAGGCTAATGCCTTAGTTACTGAAAGCGACCGTCATTTCGAACATCAGATTTCCGCTCTTCAGAAGGTAATTGCTGAAAAGCAGTTCCATCTGGAAGAAGTAATGCGGGCTAATGCTGAGAATCCGGATAAGGCTGAGGCTGAGAAAGCCAGTATTCTTGAGGATATCAAGAAGACTAAGGCTGACAATGAAGTCAAGATTGCCCAAATCCGTAAGGAACAGAAAGCCGAACATCAGCGTCTTAGTCAGCAGGCTAGAAAGATCAAGGCCGAAGCTAAGAAAGAATACAAAGAAAAGCTTCCAGAACTTAAGAAGGCTCTTAATATCCGTAAAAAGGAAGCTAAGGCTGAGATTGCTCAGTTTAAGAAAGAGACTAAAGATCAGTTTGATAAGGATCTGGCCGCTCTTGAAGCTCAGCTGAACGAAATTGAGACAACTCTCGGTTCGGAAGTCAGTAAGCTTCAAAAGACTGCTTTAGCTGCCGATAATCAGTCTGCTTCCAAACAGGCCTACACTGATAAGCTCAGTGAATATACAGCCAAGAAGAAGGAAGCCGAAGAAAAGATTGCTAATCTGAAGAAAGCCTATAAGGCTAAGTTCAAGATCACTAAGGCTGAAGCTAAGGAAGAAGCCATTAAGGTTATGCGGGAAGTCGGTATTCCTCAGCCGGAAGTCCGTTTCAAGCAGTATCCTTTTGAATTCTCTGGTGGTATGAGACAGCGTATTGTTATCGCTATTGCTCTGACCGCTAACCCTGAAGTTTTGATCTGCGATGAACCTACCACTGCTCTCGATGTCACTATTCAGGCTCAGATTCTCGAACTTATCAACAATCTGAAGAGAGACAGAAACATGTCAGTTATTTTCATCACTCATGATTTAGGCGTTGTTGCCAACATGGCTGACCGTGTCGCCGTTATGTATGCCGGTAAGATTGTTGAAGTCGGAACCGCCAATGAAATCTTCTATGATCCCCGTCATCCTTATACATGGGCTCTTCTTTCTTCAATTCCTGATATTGATTCCCATGAAACTCTGGAAGCTATTCCCGGTACACCTCCTTATCTTCTCAATCCTCCTAAAGGTGATGCCTTTGCTGCCAGAAACAAATATGCCTTAGCTATTGATTTTAAGGAAGAACCTCCTTATTTCTCAATCAGCAAGACTCATTATGCTGCAACCTGGCTGCTTGATAAGAGAGCACCAAAAGTTGAGAAACCGCGTATTGTTACTCAGCGTATCAAAAACTCTTTAGAAAGGGCAGGTATTAAAGATGTCAACGAAATCAAATAAAGAAACCACTGCAATTGAGAATCCTCTCAATGAATTAGTCACTGGGGGATTAGATAAAGCTCTTAATGAACGTGGCGTTACCTGCAAGCAGGATCTTTTGCTTTCTGACACTTTAGTCAGTGTCAGACATCTGAAGATGTTCTTCCCTATGGGACAGAATAAGAAGCTTAAGGCTGTCCATGATGTTTCCTTTGATATCAAAAAAGGCGAATGTTTCGGCTTAGTCGGTGAATCCGGATGCGGAAAGACCACTACCGGCAGAAGCATTATCCGTCTTTATGAAGCCACCTCAGGCTCTATCTATTTCAAGGGTTACCGCATTTCCGGCGGAAGCCGTTGGAATGAGAAGGAAATCAAATGGTCAAAGATCAGAGGCGAGAATAAAATCAAGGAAATCCGTCAGAAGGAAAAATCTGATATTTCCGAAATGGATTCTGCTACTCCGGAAGGCCAGGCTGAGATTGCTAAGCTTAAGGCTGCCAATAATCAGGAAATTGCTGAAATCAAGAACAGCATTGCTGAAACCACAAAGATTCAGAAAGAAAAGATTAAGAAAGTCAAATACGACAACAGCCATGTTGACCGTCAATTGATGAGTAAGATTCAGATGATCTTCCAGGATCCTATTGATTCCCTTGATCCAAGAATGACTGTCGAAGACATTATTCAGGAAGGTCTGAAGATTCAGGGCTTTACCAATAAAAAAGAAAATCACGAAAAGGCCTGCAAAGTCCTTGAGGAAGTCGGTCTTATTGCTGATTACTGCTCCAGATATCCAAATGAATTCTCTGGCGGCCAGCGTCAGCGTATCGGTATTGCCAGAGCCATCATCATGAATCCGGAATTCATGATCTGCGATGAGCCTATTTCCGCTCTGGATGTCTCTATCCGTGCTCAG
>Ga0172378_10005759_pt1 | contig 11576 bp, 13 predicted proteins | sample GrowelOW332metaG_FD_119755 | JGI IMG/M metagenome (GOLD analysis project Ga0172378, IMG submission 119755) | Groundwater microbial communities from an aquifer near a municipal landfill in Southern Ontario, Canada - Pumphouse #3_1 metaG | ecosystem: Environmental > Aquatic > Deep subsurface >... | reverse complement strand
CTGCTCAGACAGTTTGGACTGCAGGCCATTCTTTCCACTCCAAGTGAAAAACTTCGTGATTTGGTTTCCTATGTTGATCTGATTTTAGTGACTATCCATGATGAAAAGATTAAGCGAAGCGGTCTTGATGTTTATCAGGATAAGAGAAAATCTAAGGAAATAACCGCCTGATAAATCGCTTTCTTCTTTTATGGTTGTTACATTTGTATTATTATTGTAAATAAAGTGCAAATTATACTAGTCTATGGCTTTATTTTTAAAAGCCATAGATTTATAATAATATTTGAAAGCGTTTACAATGAAAGGAAGGTAGTACTATGAAAGAAGAGCTTGTTGCCATGATCTTAGCCGGTGGCCGCGGAAGTCGACTTCAGTCTTTGACTAATAAGATAGCTAAGCCTGCCGTTTTTTTCGGTGGAAGATACAGAATCATTGATTTTGTTCTCTCAAATGTTGCCAATTCCGGTATTAAAAGCGTTGGAATTGCTACTCAGTATGAATCAACCGTTCTGAATAACTATATTGGTTCTGGCCGTAACTGGGGTCTTAACGGACAGGGTGCCCTGACCAGCATCCTCCCTCCAAGAGAAACTCCTAAGGGAGCTAATTGGTATGCAGGAACTGCTGATGCCATTTATCAGAACATTGATTGGCTGGATAAGACTCACTGTGATTATGTCGTTATTTTATCTGGTGACCATATTTATAAAATGGATTACTCCAAAATGCTGGATTTCCATAAGAAGAACGATGCTGATGTGACTATTGCCTGCTATAAGGTTCCTCTGGAAGAGGCTAGCCGTTTTGGCATTATGGTTGCTGATAGCGAACAAAGAATTACTCAGTTCCAGGAAAAACCTAAAGCTCCTAAGTCTGACTTAGCCAGTATGGGTATTTATATTTTCACTTATTCCTTACTGAGAAAGTCTTTGATTGAGGATGCTGAAGATTCTAAATCAAGTCATGATTTCGGAAAAGATATTCTTCCTAAGCTGTTAGCCGGCGATAAGCGATTATTTGCTTATCCTTTTATCGGTTACTGGAAAGATGTCGGAACAATCCATTCTTTATGGGAAAGCAACATGGATCTGCTTGATAATGACTGCACTCTTCGTCTCTTTGCCGAAAAGTTCAAGATTTATTCTGCCGATACCTTCTCTCTCCCTCAGTTTATTTCATCAACCGGCTGTGTTTCTGATTCCATCATCAATCAGGGTGCTATCATCCGCGGAAAGGTTGACCATTCCGTTATTTCCAATGAGGTTGTGGTTGAAAAAGGTGCTTCCGTCAAGAATTGTTTCATCATGCCAGGAGCAGTTATTAAACCCGGCGTGAAAATTGAATATGCTCTGGTTGGAAGCAAGGTCGTTGTGGAAAAGAACGTCTTAGGAAAACCTGATGATGTTACTTTAGTCAATGACAGATAGAGAAAGGATAAATAATTATGGCATATAAAGTTTTAGGACTTATTGATTGCTACAACAATCTTGATTTCGGTCCAATGACCAAACACCGTTCTATTGCCTCTACTTCGTTTTTAGGCCGTTATGCTTTTGTTGATTTTGCCCTTAGCAATTTCACCAATTCCAATATTGAGAACTTCGGTATTCTCTGCAAGAACCATATCCGTTCCCTTTCCCGCCATGTCGGTAATGGCCGTGCCTGGACCGGAAATACTAAATTAGGTGATTTCGCTGTTCTTTATGATGAGCCAAATGTTCAGGTTCCTGGCTACAATACTGATGTTGCAAATCTCACCGAAAACTCTTGGTTCCTTAAGCAGATTAATCCCGACTATGTTATTGTCACGGCTCCTAATGTTGTTTTTGAAGCCAATTATGCTCAGCTTCTTCAGGAACATATTGATTCCGGAGCCAGAATCTCCGTTCTTTATTCTCATCAGACTGGACTTAAGAGCCACTTCCTGAACCAGAAGAAAATTTATCTCAATGATAAAGGCCGTATCACCAGAACTGAAGTTAATCGTGGCGATGTCGATGAGGGTGATATCTCTCTTAATACTCTGATTCTTGATTACCCAATGCTTTGTTCCATTATGGAATATGCACAGGGAACTTCATCATTCTTTGGAATCAGCGAAACCCTGAATTATCTTTTTGCCACCACCTTCGTCAGAGCTGTTCCTGTCAAAGGCTATGTCCGTTCATTTGATTCCTTAGCCCATTATCTCCAGTATTCTCTGGAATTGCTTGATGAAGAAACTTTCTATTCTCTCTTTAAGCCTGAATGGCCAATCTTCACTAAATCCTATGACACACCTCCTGCCTTATATAAGGAAGGATCAAAGGTTGAGAATTCCTATATTGCTAACGGCTGCATCATTGAAGGTACTGTCATCAATTCCATTTTAGGAAGAGATGTCCGCGTCAGAAAGGGTGTTGTTATCAAGAATGCGGTTATCGGCAGCAATGCTCTTATTGATGAAAATACTCATATTGAAAATGCCATTGTCGATAAGGAAGCCCAAGTTATTCATATTTCAGAAGTAAAGGGTTCTTTAGAAGATCCTTTATATATTGCCAGAGGAGATTTGGTTTAATGAATATTTTATTAGTTACCAGTGAAACACTTCCTTACTGTAAATCGGGTGGTTTAGGTGATTTTATTTGGTCTTATTCCAAAGCTTTGGTCCAAAAAGGCCATGATGTCAGTGTCATTGTCCCTCTTTATGGTTCAATGAAAACTAAGTTCCCGGAAACTACTGCCGAGCTTTATGATAACTATGATTTCCAGATGAATTGGAAGAATCAGGGCTGTGGTGTTTTCCATTTGGTCAACCAGGGTGTGAATTTCTATTTCACTGCCATGGATGAGCCTTTCGGAAGAGAAGGTGCCTTATACGGATATGGCGATGACAATGAGAGATTTGCTACTTTCATGATGGCTGTCAATACTTTCATCAGCCGCCACAACCGTTTCGATGTTGTCCATTGCAACGATTGGCAGACTGCGGTTCTTCCTTTGCTTCTCACCTATAATCCCAAGAAGATCAAAACGGTTCTGACTATCCATAATCCGGCTTATCAAGGCTGGTCTCTTCGTGGAGACTTGCCGTATTTCTTCAATCTTTCCACTGATTACTATGATTCCGGCTATGCCCGCTTAGGAGATTCATTCAATTTTCTGAAGACCGGCATTATGTCGGCTGATAAGGTCAACACTGTCAGTCACACTCATGCAAATGAGCTGATGCATGATCACGTTGGCTTTGGAGGCATGGGTTCAATCATTGATTGGTGCCGTCATAATGATTTTTCCGGCATTGTCAATGGCCTTGACACTCAGGTCTGGGATCCTTTGACTGATAAGCATATTGGTGAGAATTATGATATCAATACCTATAAGGCCGGCAAAAAGGTCAACAGGGATGCTATCCTTCATCTGCTTGATATGAATACTTTCTTCTCAGGCCCTCTATTCTCGGTTGTCACTCGTCTTTCCAGTCAGAAAGGCGTTGAAAGAATTATGTCCATCATGCCGCTGTTAAGACAGTATGATGCCAGAATGATTGTCATTGGAACCGGTGAAATGGAAGATCAGTTCCTTTATGAATCCTTAAAGTATCCAGAAGTCTATTTTGTTAAGAAATATGATGAGAATCTTGCCCATCTTCTTTATGCTGCTTCCGATTACTTCCTGATGCCTAGTTATTTTGAACCTTGCGGAACCAGTCAGATGATTGCCATGCGTTATGGTACTTTACCAATTGTTTCCAATGTCGGCGGCCTTAATGACACCGTCAAGGATCTTTCTGTCGGCGATGAAGCCACAGGATTTGTTTTTGATAATAACTGCTATGATGGATTCTATAATTGCTTTAAGGCAGCCAATGAATTCTATTTCCATGAACCTGAGAAATATACCAGATGTCAGGTCAACGGAATGAAAGGCGATTACAGCTGGGCCAAGAGCGCTGACGATTATTTAGAGCTCTACAAATCAATCAGCTGGAAGTAAATTTGTTCTTAATTAATTATTTGGCAATTTTCCAAAATTATTATTTACTTTATTGGTCTTTAGTCTTATAATTAACAATGCTGTTTACTAAATTAGATCAATATCGGAGGATAAGAATATGGCAGTACCAAAAAGAAGAACTGGAGTTACCAGAAAGAGAATCAGAAGACAGCATTTAGGACTTACTGTAGTCAATGCTTATGCTTGCCCTAACTGTGGCGCTATGATTCAGAGTCATCGCGTTTGCCCTAGTTGTGGTTTCTACAATGGCAAGAAGGTCATTTCCGTTAAGGAAAAGGCTTAGTCCTCTGTTATTCGTTTGCTGATAAAATGAAGCCCACAACAGTGGGCTTTTTTGGATATCTTAAGGAGAAATTATGACATATCTTGAAAGAATTACATATTTGACTGGAAATTTCATTCAGTTAGCTCAGTATACTCTGAAGAATGCCTATTTTGTCAAAGCCATAAATGAAACCATTGAGGCTTCCCAAGGGCTTATTTCATCTTCGGCCTTGTATGTCACCAGTCATGATAAAACCAAAAGCCTGATTATGGAGCATGAATTCTCTGGCAGTGAGGCTCAGCTGGCCTGTCTTGAGAATTCCGGAATTTCCGAGAAAGATCTGAAGCTTATCCGGAAAGTTTTGAAGAAAAGGGACTATCTGTCCACTTACTACTTCATCGAAAACGGCTCTGAAATGGCCCGTGAAGAAGTGGCTGTCTATGCTTCAATGATTGCGACTCTTCAGGATCTTTGCAAGGATGCAACTACTGTTATTGCCTCTTTGAACAAAGCCAGTGAAAAACTTCTGACTTCTTTTAACGGATAATGGGCAATCCTGCCCATTTTTTGATATAATCAATTATAGGTGAATAATTATGATAAATCTGAACATTGAAGTTAAAGCCCTGCGAGAAACCGTATTTGAAAAGAAAATGTTTTCAATCGTTTCCTTCCAGGCAGTCAACAAAAACAAAATCTCCCGGGCTGATGCAGTCGGTTTCCGGAAGGTGCTTTCCCGTATTCTAAGAAATTATGAGAAGCTCTCTTATGAATGTCTGAATATTTTTTCTCAGTACAAACCTGATTCTAACGAACATTTACTGAATATCTGTGCCTTAGGTCACTTACGCTATTTAAGTGGGGACAAAGAAGAGATAGCTAACAGCTATCATGATTCTTTCCTGATTATGCGCCTTAGCGGTAATCCTAGCGAAAATGCCCAAAGGCTGATTAAAGCCAGCGAAAGCAAACTGGTTCTTTCTGATGATGTTTCCTCGCTTCCCTATCTTCATAATTCCCTGCTCTTGGAAACAAAGGAATTCATTTTACGTGATTTGGCTTTGACTTTTTCGGATAAGGATGCCATAAAAATTTCTATGGCTTTAAATCGTCTTCCCTGTTTCTACTATGCCGTCAATACTAAGGTTGCCAAACTTGAGGATTATCTTAATGATCCTCGTTTTGAAGCAATTAACTTAATGGATAAGAATACTATCCTCCGTCATAAGAGGTTAGGAGAGAAGCCCCTGAAGGATCTGAAGTCAGGAGCCCTTTACCCGGTTTCCTATCCGGAAATTTTCTGCTATAGTCAGCTTGATATACCTGCTCTCACACCAATGATTCTGATGTCCGCTAACCATAACCCTGCTAATGGATTGTTCCTTTCCTTTATGGTTGACGATATTTATAACAGTGAAGTGACTGTTGTCTATGATGATGCCATTTCTTTCCGCCTGGCCACGGACTACAAGGAAAGATTCGGCTTGAAGCACCTGCTTCCTTTATTCTCTCAGAATAAGATGATCAAGACTTATCGTGAAAGCAACTGCTATGATGTGGTCATTTCCAAAGGTCATGATTCCCATATGGGCCAGTCTTCTTCTCATCCGGCTATTCTCCCTTCACTTACCAAAGAAGATCTGATTAAAAACCGACAGCTGCTTCTTGATGATTTGAAAGAGTCTTCCTATTTTGTTAAGAAAGGCGGAAATCTGGTCTTTTATTCTGGTTCCCTTCTTAAGGAAGAGACAACCGATGTCAAGAATGCTTTCTTAGAAAAGAATCCCCATTATGAATTAGTGGTTTCTGATTTTGTCAGACCAGATATTTCCCAGTCTGATGCCGGTTATTATGCTATATTCAGGAGAATTAAATAAATGAAGTCAATCTATTCCTTTTCCCTTGAGGAACTTACTGAGGAAATGCTTTCCTTAGGACAGAGCAAATTCCGTTCCAAACAGATTTTTTCTTGGCTTTATAAGAAAAACGCTTCATCTTTTGATGAGATGAGTGATATCAGCAAGGATTTCCGTGAGGTTCTTAACTCTCGCTATGATTTTGCCTTACCAGTTCCGACAGTGGTTCAGGAAAGCAGCGACGGCACTGTCAAATGCCTATTCAAGCTAGATGACGGTGAAGAAGTTGAATCCGTTCTGATGCATTATTTCTATGGCTATTCGGTCTGCGTCTCCAGCGAAGTAGGCTGCAACATGTCCTGCAAATTCTGTGCTTCGGGTCTTCTCAAAGTTAAGAGAAAGCTTTTAGCTAATGAAATGTTGGGCCAGGTCATGGCTTTTGAAAAATATCTGAAGAAAAAAGATCCGCTTTTAGGAGTTACCCATGTGGTTATCATGGGTACTGGTGAACCTTTTGACAACTATAATAACGTTCTTAGTTTTATCAGAATTATCAATTCACCTTTTGCTCTCGATATCGGAGCCAGACATATTTCTGTTTCTACCTGCGGAATTGTTCCCGGAATTCTCAAATTCGGTAAGGAAGGATTACAGGTCAATCTGGCTATTTCTCTCCATGCTCCGAATAATAAGCTTAGAGATGTTCTGATGCCTATCAATCAAGCCTATCCTTTGGAACAATTGATTCCAGCGATTATGCAGTACGGAAAGGACAGCGGAGGAAGAAGAGTCACTTATGAGTATATCCTGATTAAGGATGTGAATGATTCCCTTGACTGTGCCCGTGAATTGTTTAATCTGATTGCGCCGACTTTCGGCTATGTCAATTTGATTCCTTATAATCCGGTCGTTGAGAATGGTTTTGAAAGAAGTCCGGATTCTCAGGTCGAATTATTTCATGATTTTTTATTACAGAAGCATGTGAAAAGCACTATCCGAAAGGAATTCGGAAGTGATATTGATGCCGCCTGTGGTCAGCTGAGGGCTAAATATGCAAAACATAGATGAGAATAGCGATGTCTATTGCTTAAGCGATGTCGGACTGAAAAGATCAAACAACGAAGATGCTGCCTATGCTGGGAAAAGCCCGTATGGCATTCTTTTGGCTGTGGCTGATGGAATGGGTGGTCATCGCAAAGGCGAAGTAGCAAGCAAGATCATAATTGACTCTCTGTCCCTTCCTTTTGTCTCTTTTCGTCGTGATTTCAATGTCGGAAAGGCCAGACACTTTATCCGCAAATATCTGAAAGCCGCCAATAAGAGCATTTACGAGATGTCTCTCTCCGGAAATGAACTTAAGGAGATGGGATCAACAGCTGTCTGTGCCCTTATTTCCGATAACGGTACTTTTATTTCTTCGGTTGGCGACAGTCGCTGCTACACTTATTCCGAGGCTGACGGACTTATTCGCCGAACTACTGATCAGACCTATGTTGAACTTCTTTTTGAAACCGGAAAGATCACTCATGATGAGATTGCCAATCATCCCCAGAAGAATCTTCTGATCAATGCTGTGGGAATTAATCCGGACCTCTCTCAGGTTCAGGAGGTTATCCTGGCTAAGGATTCCTATGAATGCATTCTTCTCTGTTCTGACGGACTTTATAACATGGTCAGCGATGCCGAAATCGCTTCTACCATGGCTAAAAAGATCAGTGTTTGTGAGAAAGCTCACGAATTAATCAATAAGGCATTGGAAAATGGCGGCAAAGATAATGTTGCTGTCAGTGTTTGGGAGAATAATACAAAATGAGCGAAGAAATCACTCAGATAAATGAAATCATTGATGACCGTTATAAGGTCCTCTCACTTTTAGGTGAAGGAGGCATGGCTTTGGTATATAAAGCCCATGACTTAATCACCGATAAGGATGTGGCTGTGAAGATGATGAAACCGGAAACTGCCAGCAACAAGACTAATCTTTCACGTTTTGAAAGAGAAGCCAGAGCTGCTGCCTCCCTCAACCACCAGAATATCGTTAAAGTTGTCAATGTCGGTTCTTACGAAGGTTTGCCATATATGGTCAATGAGTTTATCAACGGATCGACCTTAAGACAAATCATTGATATCCGTGGGAAATTTTCTTTTATGGAAGCCTGCGATATTATGTATCAGCTTTGCTCAGCCGTTATGTACGCCCACCAGCATGGGGTTATCCATCGTGATATCAAGCCTCAGAATATTTTCCTTACCAAGGATGGAACCATCAAGCTTGGCGATTTTGGCATTGCCACTTTCCAGAATTCAACCCATGTAACCAGAAGTGAAGTGGTAATCGGATCCGTCCATTATATGGCCCCGGAAATCACCCAAGGAAATCCAGCCAGCGAAAGAAGTGATATCTATTCAATGGGAATTACTTTCTTTGAACTGATTACCGGACGTGTTCCTTTTGATTCTGATTCACCGGTTACGATTGCTCTTATGCATATTAATGAAAAGTTCCCATCTATCAAAAAATATAATCCCCATACCCCAGAACCGATTGAGAACATTATTTATAAAGCGGTAAGCAAAGATCCTTTTAGCCGTTATCCTAATTGTGAGTACATGAGAAAAGATATTGAGAAGATTATTAAAAATCCTTCTCTTTTGGAAGAAAAACATTCCTTCTTCTACAACCTTTTCCACGGTCATAAGACCGATAAGGAAACACTAAAAGAAGAAAAAGAACATCGTGAAGCCTTAAAGAAAGCAGCTAAGAAAGCTAAAAAGGAGCGACAGTGAAAGATTTGACTGTTCTTTCATCAACCAGCCTTGGGTTCCGACTCTACGATCATGAAACCGGAGAAATCTCGCTTCATCCTAAAAGAGGCAAAGCCACTTTCAGGAAAGACGGAATTTTGATTGGCGATTATGTCACCCTTGATAAGGATGGACTGATTGATAATGTTCTTAAAAGAAGCAACCAGCTTTCCCGACCACGTCTGAGCAATGCTGATTTGGTTCTGATTCTTGTCAGTGCCAAAGAACCTCTTTTTTCATCCTACCTTTTAGATAAATTTCTGACTCTTACCGAATGCTCATCCATGAAGAGTGCTATTGTGATCACCAAATGCGATCTTCTGACCAAAAAGGAAAAAGAGGTATTGATAGAACGTCTTTCCTATTATCAGAAAGAAGGGTTCAGTTATTATCTGGTTGACTGCCATGATGAGACCAAATATTCCTATAGTACGTTAAAAGCGGCAGTTCTCGGAAAAAGAGTTGCCCTGATGGGACAAACCGGTGTAGGAAAATCTTCGCTTCTCAATCTTCTCTGTCCAGGTTTCCAAAGAAAAGTTGATTCTCTCGATGTGGAAATCGGTCGAGGACGCCATACGACTAAAGAAGTCATCATGCTTCCTTATGAGAACGGATTTCTTTATGACACTCCTGGATTTTCGGAATTGGAACTGACTGATATCACCGAGAATGAATTGGCTTCGTTCTTTCCTGGGTTCCGCGGTCACTTTGCTTCCTGTAAGTTTAATGATTGCCAACATCTTAAAGAAACTAAAGGCTGTGAGATTGTCAGATGTGTCGAAAACAATGACTTATCCGCTGATTCATATTATAATTATTTAAAAATACGTGAAGAAGTGAGGAAAAATAACGTATGGAAAAAGAAAATTTAATCCGCCCTTCTCTGCTTAGTGCCGATTTTCTCCATCTAAGCCGTGATCTTAACGAAATGAAAAAATTAGGTATTTCCCATTGCCATTATGATGTCATGGATGGTACTTTTGTCAGTTCGGTTTCTTTTGGTGAACCTCTTTTCTCTCAGGTCAATGCTAAGTATGGGAAATATATCACCTTTGATGTCCATCTGATGACAATCTCACCCCTTAGGCAGTTTAGGCAATATGCGCTTATCGGTGCTAAAGAAATTTCTTTTCATTATGAAGCTATCTCAAATGATGATTTAGCCAAGATTCCTGAACTAAGGAAAGAATTTCCGGAAGTTAAGATTGGATTAGCCATCTCGCCAGAAACGGATGTCTCTCTGATTCTCGGGATTGCCAACATGTTTGATTTCTTCCTGATTATGAGTGTTGTCCCCGGCAAAGGCGGACAAGGCTTCATTCAGGGGAGTGAAAATAAAATCCGCAGACTGGTTCAGGCTAGACAGCTTAACCATTTCAACTACACAATCGGAGTTGATGGCGGAATCAATGAGCAGACAGCCTTAAAATGTTATGAGGCTGGTGCTGACTTTATGGTCTGTGGTTCCTATTATTTTAAGAGCAAGGACCGACAGAGTATTCTTGATGGAATTAACCATACTTTAGGCCTTGATAGTAGAAAAGAAGGTATCTAATATGGAAAACTGGAATTTGGCCATGGGACTGATGATTGGTGCCGTTGTTCTTCTTGCTGTCTATTTTCTGATTCTTCTGATTACCAATCATTCTTTAGATAAAGACAAACGGAATAGTCTTCTTAATTCCTATCCTTATCAGTTTTATCAGAACCTGAGCATACCTCTCCGCAGTTTGCTTTATTTCCTGCTTTTTGCCTATCTTATCTGCGCGGTATTAGGCGGACTGTTCTTCTTAGTTGGTTCGAACACTTCCTATCAGAGCATTATTGGCGGAATGCTGGCATTCAGTATGATTATGCTGGTTTCCGGAAATGTTGTTCCGTTAACTAAATATAAGATTCATATTCTTCTGAATATGCTTGGATTTGGTTTTATCTCCTTATCTTTGCTGTGCTTCTGCTTTGTTTCTTTGATTCCAGCCGGAATTTTCTATCCTGATTCCGTGTCATTAGGTAGTCAGATAATTGCCGGAATTCTGGGATTTCTGATGTTTGCTTCACTTTTTAATCCTAAACTTCTGGACTGGTCAAAAATGGAGAAGAGTGAGGTTGATGGAGTTTCCTATTATGAAAAACCTAAGGTAAACTGCCTTCCTCTTTATGAGTGGGTTTATCTTATTAGTACCGCTGTTGTCTTGCTTTGCTTTATTATAAACATTATTATTGCTTAATTTTTATAAATAATTTTCATTAAAAAAGGCTGAACGTTGTTTGTTCAGTCTTTTTATTAACCTAAAAAAAGGACCACAAAGCGTGATCCTTTAGTTTTTATCTTTCGAGAATACTATTATTCAGCTTTGGCTTCTTCAACAGTAGCAGTGGTAGCAACCTTGGCAGCATTAGCCTTGGCGTTCTTTCTTAAAGTGCGTAAAGCATTTGTGGAAAGTTTAACTTTCTGCATTTTTCCGTTGATCATGATAGTTGTAGTCTGAAGATTGACATCCCATCTACGACGAGTGTGTCTCATAGAATGAGAAACATTGTTTCCGTACATCGGACCTTTTCCGGTAACTGGGCATTTTCTTGACATATCAGTATCCTCCTAAATTTACAGGCATTTGCGCTAAAAAAGCGTGCCTATAAATAATAACACG
>Ga0172378_10005758_pt1 | contig 11576 bp, 7 predicted proteins | sample GrowelOW332metaG_FD_119755 | JGI IMG/M metagenome (GOLD analysis project Ga0172378, IMG submission 119755) | Groundwater microbial communities from an aquifer near a municipal landfill in Southern Ontario, Canada - Pumphouse #3_1 metaG | ecosystem: Environmental > Aquatic > Deep subsurface >... | reverse complement strand
CTCAAATTATTTAAATCATTTAAATTTTGTTTATTGACAGTAGCACATCTTGTTTTTCTTTGATTCTTGGATTTAGAGAAAAGCAAAATATTAGTATCAACGGTTGCACTCTCAAACACTTTCGTACCTGAAAAATCAATTAATTGGATTGGATTAGTTTTGTTAGTAAAGAATTTGCGCGTTGCTTCACCATAACGAGCTCTCATCCATTTGTTAGATGTAATAAAGCACAAAAAACCTCCATTGTCTAATAATCGCCACCCTCTTTCGTAGAACAAAGAGTAAAGGTCTCCTGTACTAGCAAAAGTTTCATATTTGTAATCTTGGTATTTTTTTCTTAAAGCGCCTTCATTTGATTGTAACTGTACATATGGTGGGTTACCAATTGCAATGTCAAAACCATCTTTAACCCCGAACATCCATTCAGGGTCAAAGAAAGGAGAATATGCATTTTGGTCAAACATATCCCATGATGCCAATTGCTGAGCTTCAGCATTACCTACAGAACCTGACTCCATAAGTAAATTTGATATTTCAAGACGTAATCCAGTTACTATATCCCTGTATTTACGTTTTGTATTAACTGTTTTTGCACTAAATATCTTATGTTTAGCTGCTTTAAGCACATTCTCTTTTGACTTTATAATATCAGAATCAAAGAGATTAGCATCTTTCTTTTGTAAGCCTATCAAGGTATTGGCAGCTACAAATTTAGCTTCTAGATTTGGTAAAGGACGTATACCAAAATTATCAACTGGATTACTATTTGTTTTTTGATCAGCCACCAACGAGATAAAGAAACGCAACTTGCTGATTTGAATTGCAATAGGCTGAATGTCCACACCATAAATACAATTTTCTATAAGATATAGTTTTCGTGCATAGTCAGGACGATTAGTGCTCTCATCAAAATTACGTTCAATATCTTTAATTAATTCTGCACGCTCTTCATTAGAAGAATTACGATAAGCATCTGATGTTTCATTAACTGCTTGCTGAAGCATCATTTCCTTCCACATCTTATTATCGGAATCGATACGGTTAAGAATATGTACCATTTGTTGCAAAATTCCCATAGGGAATGCTCCAGAGCCACATGCAGGGTCGAGAATCTTACAATTATACAACGAGTGCATGATATCGCGTCGTTGTTCATCAGTAAGTTCTACAATATCATCGGTATATTGCACCAATTGACGATATTGAGATTCCAATTCTTCGCCAACAGTACGCTTCAGATGAGCTACTAAACTCTCATCCACCATAAACTGCACAATTTCACGAGGTGTGTAAAATGAGCCTGTCTGCTTGCGAGCTGTCGTTTGCGTTTCTGGATTAAATGAAGCCAAAAGGTTTTCAAAAACTTTACCCAATAACTCTGGATCAAGCGAAACTTCTTTATCAAATGGAGTATTCTCTTCAACTGTAAAATTGTAACGTTTAAGTATATCAATGATACCACGAGCAGATACTTTCTTCTTTTTTGTATCACCATACCATTCCGATAGATCTATATTTTTACCAACCTCTTCACCAAAAAATAGATAATCAGGAACAATTAGAGAGTTTTTTACAAGTTCCCGATCGCTAAAACCATCGTAATATAGTCCACTGTCCTTATTATCTAAGCAATCAAATAGACCTCCATTAAGGAACGGAACAGTCTTATTTGCCAAATCTATAAAAAGTTGAGGATCTTTGAAGAATACCTCATACCTCATCAATTTATTATTATCATAGCTGGCTCTGTCAGCTCTACCAGTTTCAGTAAGTTTACGGAAGTGTCTTTCGCTCAATTCACTTTTACTATCTTCTGTAATAGGGCTATTTAGCATTGCAAAGAACAGATTTTGTAGAATAGCTTTGTAATACTTACTTTCATGGGACTTGAGTGCAAATAACCCAATTTGAAGATTTGGGGCAAAATCTTTTAGCAGGTTATCTGCAATATATTTCTCATCGAAAAACACATCAGGAATCAGATGACGTTGCTTCAGAAACCAAACAAAAATAAGTCGTGTAATTAAGCGAATAGCACTTTCGTGATTGTACTTAGCATCGTCTTTCTTGTCGTTAATATCATTAGGGAAACGAATAATTCGAATTGCCCAAGCATACCAGTCGCTCAACTCTTGATAGAACTCTTTGGTAAGTATCTCTACAGAGAAACGCATATGCAAGTCTTCATCATTAACAACACGTCCCTTTTCATTAAGATATTTATTTGGTGTATGAAAAGCTATGTCTTTCCCCAAAAAATAACTATATCTACGCGGATTGCTGTAATTGCGTGTGATGCGAGAACCACCTTCTTGAGCATCAAGAGTGATTTCTATAAAAGAGAAACGGTAGTTGTCACTATTATCTTCTGGTACAAAGATTACCAATGCACGTCCTTCCATTTCATCTGCGAGCATACGAAAAGCTTCTTTTGACAGAGTTACACGAGCATCATGTTTAGATGTGTGTCTTATTTCATATACAACCAAATCAAGAGAATCCGATGAACCCAATTTAATGGCTTTAGTGCTATACTTCATTTGAGTAGTAAATATTACCTGCTCAGTTGTCGGGATAAAATCCTCTGGTAAGAAACTGTTTTGCAAGAAGTTTACAAATTCTCCACGGTTATATGCTTTATTGAATTCCATAATGCTTTCTTTCTATTGTAGTTTATTTCCTCCTTTTAATCTTTTAATCTCTTCATCGAAATCTGAAATGTATTCTGAATCTTGTTTTGGACGAAATGACTCATATTCTCGTTCAGCTTTCAATTTTGCCTCTAATGCTGAAATACTTCCAGGACCTTCCAATACAGGACGGCCAGTTACATTGAGAAATGCATCTAATATTTTACTCCATTCATACATAGAGGTTGGTATCTCTTGTTCTGCACGGTCTTCTGCTATATCAAGATAAGCTGAGACGAGTCGATTAATTGCTGTTAAATGTTTTTGGTCAAGATAATTCTTTGCAATAGAAACATCAGATTTCATAATTTTTCCATCTGGTGCATTTCTCCACGTAGTAAGCCCCATGTGTAGTTTTTCTGCATCTGCTGTATCATAAATGATTTCAGCAGCCGTTTTACCAGATATTGCCCAATGTAATTTATTCTGTACTGATGAGAAGAACAATTTAGTTTCAGGTGCATCCTTATCATAGTCTATGGCTAGTGCATAAATATCGGTAATCTTTTGATAGAAACGGCGCTCACTGGCACGTATTTCACGAATATCTTCAAGCAACTCCTTGAAATAGTCGTGCCCGAACTGAGGACCTTGTTTTAATCTATTTTTATCTAATACATAACCTTTAGTAATGAATTCATTAAGCGTCGTGGTAGCCCATTGTCTGAATTGTATGGCCTGATTAGAATTTACTCGATAGCCTACTGCTATAATGGTATCAAGATGATAGAAAGTAAGTTCTCGCTCCACATTTCGGTTGCCCTCCATTTGAACTATCCGGATTTTCCGGATAGTTCGTTCTGATTTAAGTTCAGCACTTTGGTAAAGGTTTTGAATATGCTCATTAATGGTTCTAACATTTACTCCGAACAATTCAGCCATACGTTTCTGTGTAAGCCAAAAAGTACCATCTTCATATTGTACCTGTATGCTTACTTCACCATTGTTGCTTGTATATAATATGATATTACTTTCCATATAGCTTAATCTTATTGTAGTTCTTCACTTAAAATCAGAGTTTCCTCACTATCATCAATTCTGTTGTGAGTGTTTATGATACGAGCTAAATATTCTGATGAAATTTTCAGAGGAAGTTTTGCTGCATCTTTTATAACTAATTGATTGATAAATCTTACCTCGTAACCAGAAAGAGCATCAGCTTTGATAACTTGGATTAAATCATCTAAATAGTCTTTAGAGAGCGATTTATACTTTTTTAGAATTTTTACTTTTTGTAGAGCTGATAATAGGTCTTTTTCGTTTTTATCTTTAGCATCGCTACAAAATAAAAATGCTTTAACCTTTTGATATATTACATCAAAAGGTTTGCTTAAATCAACAGGTTCCTCATTTATATCTGCATCAAACAAGGCAATCGCTTCTTCTGCAGAAATCATTACCGGTAAATTTATTGTATCTCCAATCTTAAAGACAAAATCATCACCTTTTTTCCCAAACATCAAAACTCCTTTTTTAGGCTTATTCACATTTCGAGCGGTTCTTGCTCTGTGAGGAAGTTCCAGTGCTTGATCGTATGTCTTTGTTCCTTTTAGACTATTCAAAAGTTTACGATATGGAGTATCCCATGATGTTTCTTCACTACGAGCGAACTCTTTACGATAACGATCTGTGAAGAATGCTTTTACCTCTTCGTCTTTGGTCAGAGCTTTGGTATCTTCACCCATAATGGCATGTATCATCGCCATTTTTAGTGTAGATATTTCTTTAGTACGTGTTTCTGCTTCGCCAACATCTGTAGGGAAATAGTTATATATATGTAATTCATTAAATACTTTTTTATTAATACGATTTATACGTCCAATACGTTGAATAACACGTGTTGGATTGTAGGGAATATCATAATTGAATATGGCTCCAGCTCTATGTAAGTTGTAACCTTCAGATATGGCATCTGTTGCAATTAATATATGAAAATCATTCTGTTGTAACGATGACTTCAATCCTGCATCAAAGTTTGCTCTAATTCGATCCTTGTTTACTGGAGTAGCATCTGCTGAGGTATATTTCATAACTGGTAAGCCAGCACTAACAAGTGCCTCGCCTAAATAATTCACTGTATCGGCATACTCAGAGAAAACAATCAATTTCCTGTTAGGCTCCTTAGATATCTGCTGCTTTACAAGTTTAATAAACGAATTAAGCTTGGGGTCTCGTTTGATAGTATTATCTCTTCCAAACCATTGTTCACGAAGATTCTTTAGAAGTTGAATGTCGGATTTTACGTCTATTACAAAGTCATCTTTAACATATTTCATATCAATTTCAAAGAATCCGCGAGCCTCGTATTTCTCGAAGAGTTCATAGACTTCCTCCATGCCATCTTCTGTCGACTCATAGAAGTAGCTTACATCAGGTAAATTCCCTTTTTTAAATACTGGAATCTTATCCCGTTTCTCTATCCAATCGAGTACGTGTTCAGATGATTTTATAATATAACCCAATGATGTTTGGAATGCAGCTACAGAACTTTCAAAACGAGCTACAAGCAAGTGTCGCATGAAACTTGAAATGTTAGCTTGTCGTCCAATCAAAAGGTTAAAGTTAATACCTGTTTTGTCTTCAAGTTCTTTTGCTAGTTTATCCTTTAACTCTTCATGAATGTAAAGAGCTGGAGAATAACGTGCAGCTTTGAAACGATAAATATTATCACTTGCTCCTTCTGATTTGCTAATTCTATCTAATGTTGAGAGATATAAGTCTTTCAGTTCACTTAAATCGTAAGTAAGTTCTTCTGGATCGTTAGGCAATACTAATTGGATGTTTTGTTGTTTTAGGTCAACTGCATATTCTGGAATGCCTTGTAAGTCTAAACGAGAACGGCGAACGACCAATGGACTAATGATAGAACGTATATTTTTGGCAATATTATTAACCTCTACTTTAATCTCCTCCTCTGTTGTTTTACCTTCTCTTTGTGCATCACGAAGTGTCCTATATTTATCTATCAAAACTTTGAATGCCGTACCTAAATTATCTACAGTTTTAAGTGTGGAACGAGATGGAATTTGAAATAATTTAATTAAAGCATATATATCAGCAGGCTGATTATTAAAAGGAGTAGCAGTTAGCAATAAAACCTTGTTTCCAGAACATAGATTATGAAGTAATGCATAATCTTGAGTGTACTCATTACGAAAGCGGTGCGCTTCGTCTATAATAATTAAAAAATATTCTCTGTCTCTCACTAGCTCTTGATAATGAAGAAGAGCTTCCTCAATTTTACCTGTACTAAACACTGTGGCTGTAAATCCAAATTCATCACGATAACCTTCCCATTGTTTGCATAGGTGCGGAGGACATATTACAATTGCACGCAACTTAATATTTCTAGCAACCGTTGATGCTATAACACTCTTACCCAAACCTACAACATCGGCAACTATAGCACCATTATGATTATTAAGTGCATTAAGCGCCATTTGCACAGCATCTGTTTGGTATCTTAAATTGGAATATTTGCCATCTGTTATATCTTGTGGAGTCAGTAGATTATTTGTTGTGGAAATATTAAAGTACTCACGGAGAACTCTAATGTACATTAAGTATGGCGAATAAATTTTGTCATACCATATGCGAGTCATAACTTTATTTTTCCACTCATCTAAATTATTCTTGCTAGCAATGACTACAGAACTTTCCCAAAGCTCATCAAAAAGCTCTTTCCCCTCTTCATACTCTTGCTTATCATTAAACCGAGCATTTAATTCTATTCGTCCTTTAAGGCCTTGATATGATAAATTACTTGAACCGGTTATTAAAACACCTGGCAATTCACCATTTTCATTCATCAAATCATTATAAGCAAACAGATACATCTTGGAATGACATGGATTAAGAGTTTTTCTTATTTCAAGTGAACCATCCACTATCTTTCCATAGAACATTTTGAATTGTTTTAATTTTTCAGCAGAATCTAAAAAATCAGAATTATTGAATATGTTTATAAACTGCTTATAATATTCTTCTTTGATATTGCTTCGTGAAACCAGTCCATTACTGAAAGCCTCTATTTCAGTAATATGCTTGGTGATTTGTAGGTCAATATCAAGACCAACCAATATTCTTATATGTTTACCCTTAAGATTGTCAGATAATTGAACGTAGCCAGAATAATAGAAATATCCAACTAATATATCTACAGCATTAGTCTTTGGTAGTATACCATTGATTATATCAGATAAAAACTTTTCTTTGTTTGTTATAAAACTATTGCTCATAACATTTATTTAGGTAAATGATGAATTAATTTAAAATATCTAAAGTTAATCATTCCTAACAAAAGTATATAAAATAAATCTATATATCAAAAATATTTTTTTACATAAATTAATTAATAATGATCATAATTCAAAAGCATAGAATCTATGCAGAAATAACAATCTGATTCATCAGCTAGTATAATAAAATCTGTCATGATTGATTCATAAACCGATCATGACAGGTTGATCAACGAATCATGATCGGTTGATCAATGGATCATGATCGGTTGAACAACTTGTCATGATTCGTTTTTTAGTGAAGAAGATTGATAATACAGCCGTGAACTTGAAGTATATGGCTGAGCATTACGACGTTAACGGTGAGCAACAATCTATGCAATATACAAGCCACTGGTAGACTATGTCTAAAATAAAAAGAGAATTAACCATTAAGAAATTAAGAGGCATTAACTTTATTCTCAAATTTGAACTTGATAGCCTTAACATCTTAATGGTTAGAAAAATTAGAATAAGATTGTACCCAACGGCACAATTTTCATAAGGCATTCATCATCGCCAACTTTGATGCTTTTGAGCAGCTCAACATCGACTTCACATCCAAACGCTTTCTCAAAAAGCACTTTGCTGTAACCGGTAGTGCACTGACACCAGGTTTTCGTCGGTAATTTTTGCACTTCGGCAAGCATCGGGCAGGGACAGAACGGAAACATAAGAAAAAGTGCTCCGTCGCGATATGACAAGCCGGCGGCTTGAGCTTTCTTCTGCGAACCAAATTCCTCCAAATTGGAAGCGTTTGCCATCAACTCTTTTACCAACGCCAGTTTTTCGTCCATCTCATAGCCGCATTGGCAGCTAATTCGGATGCTTTTGACGGTTGAAGCATCGAAACTTTCTTCCAAACGTTTCATCGTGTTTGCTACCCAATCTTGATTGTTTTCCAAAGGATGATTGACAATTGTTTCTGCCGTATCTTCATCGCTTTCGTTTTTTACAGCGTTGAAAATCGCCTGTTCCTGAATTTTTCTTATATCGAACATAGTTTTTGATAATTTTTTGATAATTATTTAAAATAGAAATAGTTGTCCCCAAAAAAGGGATACTGTTTTCCTGATAATAAAAAGTACACGAAACCCTTTCCGAAAAGAGTATTCGGAATAATCAAACATTAACCTGTGGTTTTCTGAGGTTAACTATGCTGCAATTACCAATTTAAGAATAGTGTTCAAGGTTATTATTTTTGGTCTAGATGCAAAGATAATGAAAACATTCATTCCGTTTTCTATTTTAATACAAGAATTGTTGAGTATAAATTAACCAGACATATAGTTTAGTAACCTTGTAAATAATGAATATTACATCATACCCCCTGAACGTGGCTCGAAATGATTTCAGCTTTGCATTGAAAAACTACAATTTAGAGGAGTAAGAGATATTCCGTTTTTCTTGTATAGATTATCAAAAGAATGTGCGTAATTTTTTAAACACGGACTTTTGGGATTGAGACTCAGTCGCTATTCTTGGGGATTTAACCAACTAAGCATACAGTTTAGTAACCCTTAATAAGTAAAAATTTGCATAATCAATCCTCTAAATGTAACCCTTAAAGATTATGGCTTTGCATTAAATTATTCAGCACCGGCATAGGTCAGCCCTTGCACCTGCTTCTGTACATGGAATCGGTCTATTATCTGTGTCGCAAAATCTGTCGTGATCGGATAAAGAACCGATCATGATTGGTTGATCAATGAATCATGATTGGTTGAACAGTTTATCATGATTCATTTTCTGAACAATGAAAATGATTTATTCTCTCTTTTCTTTGCATGAAGCAAAGACAATATTATTAATAAAGAAGATATAGAATTTGTTAAATCCTCAAAGTTACGGAGTGAGCCGGAAACAGACAGTTATGCGAGGAGGTTGCTTGCCGTGATGAAAGTATAGAAAATTTGCAAGACAAAATCCAGAAAATGCAAAGTGACCATAACAGGCAACTAATCATACTATAGGAAAAACACCGCTCAGAATTACTGAATATGGAAACCAAACATCGAGAGGAAATATTACGATTTACCCACATGATTGAAAAAGCATATGAATGGTTGCCACATTTGAAAGAACTTTTTCGCATAGAAAGGTTGTGCCGACTTGTGGGCTTTTCGGTAGAGCAGACTGCAAAGCTCATGTTCGGAGATCCGATAGAATATAGTGGTATTATTCGGAAGAACATAAACGAAATTTCAAAGCGGAGAGAGCATCAGTGCAAATCGTTACATCGTAGGCAACAAATAAAAATAGATTGTTGCTGATTATTGGAGGAAGACATATCACTGACTAGTTCAAAGAGCAGTTTGAATAATTCAGCCAAGGTATAAAGCAACCAATACAATCGCGCCAAAGGAGTGGGAAGATGAGGCCTTAAATATTTTTAAAACGTCACCTGTCATCTTCCAATAGTTTTATATCATACATGCCACTTCTTTTCTGATTGCAATTTCAAAACGCAATACATTATAAACAATGGGGTCTTTCAAGGGAGCATAGCGAACAACCGTCACTATGCTTCCTTTGAAAAATTCTATTTCCATAAGTCTTTTACGTAATGCCCTTTTTCCATTGACATTTAGTACACTGCCACATTGTCCCGTTTCAAGTTCGGATAAATTCATGAGACTAGGTTGCGTCAGGATTTTTATTTTATCGTCAAAGCCTTTCCTGTATCCGTCAGAAGTCTCTTTGCCCACCGAATGATGACAAGAGAACAAATCAATGCTACAACCGTGTCAATCCAAATAATATTCCATATCATGGCACAAATAAGTCCTAATATAGCTCCCAAGCTGGTTAGTGCATCAGCTAACACATGAAGATAGGCAGAATGGCTGTTATAGTCACCTTCTCCGTGTTTTTCGTGTAATATGAAAGCGCAGATTATATTTACCACTATCCCGATGACTGCAACGATCATAGCTTCCATATATTTAATCTCTACTATCGGAGTGAAAAAACGCTCTATCGCTTCTACCACAATGAAAAGAGCAAATGCGAGAAGAAGAATGCCGCTTGTATAGGCAGACAAGGAAAGGACTTTCTCGCTGTCTGTAGCATTGTTTTTTTTCCTTTGCAGATGACGGACTAATACATATGCAACCCAACTTAGACCGATTGCCAGCACATGTGAACCCATATGAATGCCATCTGCCAATAGTGCCATTGAATTAGAATATAACCCGAAAAATATTTCTAGTACCATTGTCGCTGCCGAAAAGAATACTACAAATGCTGTTTTCTTCTCTTCTTTTGATTTCTCAATTTTCTTAATCTGTTCCATATCCTATATTTTAAACATGGCACAAAGATATTGATAAGAAGGCTTTCAACTGTTACACAAAATATGGCATCATTGGTACATTTTATTCATTTTTGTTCGGAACTCATTAGGTGTTAGTCCTGTATCTCGTTTAAAAAAACGCGAAAAATAGGATAGCTCATTAAATTTCAGTTTATAGGCTATAACAGAAATGTCGTCATTACTATTAGTTAATTGCCGTTTAATTTCCAATATTATCCGATTGTTTATTAGGGATAAGGCAGATTCCCCTAAATGCTTTTGTGCCAAAATATTGAGATAATTAGGGGTAATTCCAAGCTGCATAGCATAATATTTTACTTGGCGATAAGTCTGAAACTGTTTTTCTATCAAAGTCTTGTACTTTATCAATATGTCAGGAATGGTCAGTCTGGCTTTCTCATGGCATTCCATACGGACTAATTCCAGCATGAAGAGATTTATTTCGGATTGTATCATAATGTTAGAATTGGGCAGATTATTCATTGATTCATTATAAATGAGATCAAATAAAATATGTAAACGTTTTTCCTCTTCACTATTTAAATCCTTATAGATGCTTAGGTTGTCGCTATTCAATATATTCTTGGTTATCAAATAGAATGATAGCATAAATTCTTCTGAAAATTGCAGGGCAGAATACTTAATCGTTGATTGAGTGTTTAAGAAATGAACCTGTTCGGGTTTTATATAAAAAAGACGATTAGGCTTAATATCATAGTTCTCAAAGTCTATCACATGCGTACCTTGTCCTTCATGAATCCAATAAATAGCATAAAATGTATGGCGGTGCGAAAAAGAAACTTCTATATTCGGGTTTTTATTGATATTTTGCTCTATTTTGAAAATGTCTCCTTTCAGTGGAGAATGACCAATCTGATAGTTCTCTATTTTTTCCATGTCTGTTTTATTACAAAGGTATATAAATAAGAAGATTAGCAAGAAAGCAATGCGCTAATTTAGCTAAAATGGATAAGTTTAGTTTATTATCGGATTTCATAGGGCAAAGATAAGAATTTATCAAGATAATGAAAACAACCTAAAATATCCGCTGACCCAGAAAAAGATATATATTAACATTTGGTATCAAGTGTGGTATCACTATGGGTACAAATATACAGTCATAGGGTTATATTATGTAGTATAATCTTATGTTATACAATATGTAATAACAAGCTTGGTATCATAGAAAATGGTGGGATAATTCGATGTAAATAGCTGATATATAAGTAAAAAGGAAACTAATTAATATTTAGTTTCCTTTTTACTTTGTACACCCTCAGGGATTCGAACCCT